>Ga0208162_1000016_pt1 | contig 75852 bp, 107 predicted proteins | sample CB_VirMetaG_4_FD_184539 | JGI IMG/M metagenome (GOLD analysis project Ga0208162, IMG submission 184539) | Freshwater to marine saline gradient viral communities from Chesapeake Bay - CB_1508_1M Viral MetaG (SPAdes) (version 4) | ecosystem: Environmental > Aquatic > Marine > Coastal | place... | reverse complement strand
AGACCACCCTCTTTTAGCCTCTCTGAAAACTACATACCCTTCTTGACCTCCTATACCCTGAAACGTGACTTGATAATTTCCGTCAATCTCTGTCACAAAAGTTTTAAAGTTTTTTTCTATAATTTCTTTAATCATTACCAATTTTTATAAATGTTTAGACAAATTAATAAGTTAGTTATTACTGCTTGAAAGACTATAAATGTTCTTATAATTGCCACCTTATCACTATACCAATTATCTTTTTCATTGGCTTTAGAACCCAAAGCTTTTGCCCATATTGTCCATAATCTTCTCATTAAAAAAGTTTTTATAAACAATTATATTTAATAAATCTTTTTAAATCAATTTAATTTTATATTAGTCCCTTATATTATCTAATAAATTTTCAATTATCTCATATTTTTTTCACATATTGAGTTTTGAAAACTGAATCCGCTCTCAAGTACTCCATTACGTTCAAATATTCCATCAACAATCTCACTTAGTTTATCACAATCAATACCATTATCCATAAGTCTACTATCAGTACCAAAACCTTGTGACAATGGATATGAATACGCTAATATAGTTGTGTCTGTTGGGTAATCAGGATTATCATTCAGCTGTATCATTATTAAGTATTCTTGAATTAGATTATAAGGTATGTTGTATTCATTGGTTAGAATATTTATCAGTTCGTCATGACAATTTTTGGTAACTTCTTTGACATAATCATCGTTTATATATGTGTAGTGTTGTTTCGTTGCACCTACTCCTCCATGTGGTGATAATCCAGCGTAACGTAATACATCCTCAACTTTGTGTTCTATTTCATGAACGACATTCTTATAGTCTTCATCATAAGTAGGAGAGCCTTTGAACTGTTTGTCTATATCAATATAGAATTGTAACAAGACATATGGAAAATAGTCACTATCAACAACATGAAAATCGTGTTTGACTTCTACTCCCTTAAACACTAAAGATTTCAATACTTTTTCAAGTACTCCTACTGATGATTGTAATCCTTCTAATCTGTTCTCGTAATCTGTATCGTCGTAATTCATCCTATCTCTTGTTCAAAATATTCATGGAATAAATCCTCAACTTTACTACTGTCAGGCCAAAAATAATCTAGACTTATCGAGTCTATAGTACTATATCTATCATCATAATCTATCATTTCTGATAAGAAACAAAAGAAATTACTACACTCCAAAAGCACGTCAAAATCCTCATATACATTACCTGTATAGTAATCATGGATTATATTATTTAAGAAAGTATCTATTTTTATTGATAGTAATTTTCGACCATCGCGACCTTCATCAAACTTGATATCATCGGTTTGAAAATAGTTTTCGAGGTCTTTCATTATCCTTTCAAATACCTCATCTTCTGAAGCCTGTCTATAAGACCAACTATATATATTTTCAAGTTCGGACAGTAAGTCAGTATCTTTTAAGTCATTATAATCAAAGGACTCTTTACCCATCATTTTAGACAATTTATTCTTCTCTTCTTCGTTTAGTATATCCTTAATTTCATCAACGCCAATTTCAGGAAACCAATCTTCGAACAACCCATAATCATCTAATATACTTGCTAAGTAATCAGGTCTAATGATATTAGCCAAATCTTGTTTATCTAAAAGAAGTCTGCCGTCATCTACTATATCATACCTAAAAAGTTCTTTTATTTGATTTACAACATATTTAGAATCTTCTTCGTATAATAACTTCATACCAAATTGTTCGCATCCTACAGACTCTGCTTGTTCCAAAAACTCATTCCTATCTTCCAATAATTTATTATTCATAATATATTGTAAGTACTTTTCACAATCTTCGTTGAAATAGTTTTGAAAAAACTCTATATCGAAAACATTGTTACTATAACTTTCTAACAGTTTATTTCTGTTTGTAAGTAGTACCCTAAGTAAACCTATGTTCTTTTTCTTTTTCACTTATCTTTAATTATACTTTATAAATATTTATAGTTAAGTAATTATCACTAATATGAGTAAGCCAAGAGAAAATTTAAATAGATTACTAAATCAATTATCTAAATACAATCTAAATCCTCGTGAATATGTGGTCTATGGGTCGTCACCTTTAGCGGTCTCAGGGTATATAAATGATGTGAATGACTTGGACGTTGTCATACTTCCTGAAGCTTGGCCGTTTGGTCCTGGAGGTAGTTTCAATGATGGTGATATTGAATTCTTTATGGAATGGAAAAATGGTGATGGGACAACCGATTCTGCAGAAAAATTAATAAAGTTTCATACTATGAATAAACCATATAAAGGTCACTACTTTGTTGAACCAAAAAAAGTATTGGAGTATAAAAGAAATATGATGAGAGGTAAAGATGAACCTATTTGGAAAAAATATTATAATTAATGTTATTTTATCTTTGGATATACCTATTCATTGGTACGATTGTTGGTCTTTTCATTGAAACTACAATTCGTATGAATGGTGAGTCTGTTGATATGTCTGAGCGTTTTTGGATGATATCAGTTTGGCCTTTGATGTTGTCGATATTTTTATACTACTTTTTTAAACATTTATTTTTTAATATAGATGATGATGAATAAAATTTTAAGTTTATTGTTTTTGTTTCCTATAGTTTGCTTATCTCAATCTGAAGTAGATGAAAAAGTTAGGAAAAGGTCGGAGCGTAATACTAATCTTACTACCATAGTTGAGCAGTCACCTGTTATTGTACCCACACCAACAGTAGTTAACCCTTATTATTATAACAGATACACACCATATACTCCTTACGTACCATACAGAAATAGAAGTGGATATTATGGTAACGAATATTATAGTGATAATAATTACTACAATAGACAACCATTAGAATTAAACACTAAAATAGGGTTTGTAGGTGGTTTATTATCTCCAAATTCTATAGGTTTATACACAACTATTGGTGGTCAAAATAACTTTATGTATCTATCTTACGAAGGTAGTAAGTCCTCAGAATATGAGCATTACAACAATATAACATTTGCGGAGGTTTTTAGTTGGGAAGATGAGTTAATAAATGAGTTTGAAAAATATTCATCATTTACTTTAGGTATTGGTAGTGATTTATTTGAGGGTGTAAATCATTTCGCGGGTGTAAACTTTAATAGAATAGATAAAGATTTAGTATTCTATGATGAGTATCATATATTATCTGAAAATGGTGAATACTCAATAAACGATTCAGAAAAAAGAGACTTCGGTTTAGTCTATGGTTTGTTGTTCGATATTAGAAATATTAATGTAGGTACTTCAATTTATTTTTTATCTAAATCTCGTATTAATTTACATTTTGGTTTTAATTTATAGATTCACCATAACTACTATTTTTAAACGTTTCAATATTTTCTTCGTTTAAATTAATGGTGTATTTTATTTTATCATTAACAATACAGGTTATTTTATTTACCTCACTACAATTACCAATATAATCAATTTTCCATGCAAAAATATTAATATTATGTGTTATTAATATTTTATCATTTATTATATAATTAACGTTTATTGGTCCTGCATCTTTATTATTCCAAGTTATGACTTTTAATACGTTTTCAGTTCTATCATAAAAAGGTACTGTCCAATAATTTAAATCCTCTTTACTAGTAAAATCAGATAAAGCAGTTATCATTTTATCTTTCAAATAATCAAAATCTTTTAAATAAATGTTTTCATTTTTTTCATTGAAAAATAAATACGTAAAATACTCATTAGATTTTCTGTTACTCTCCTTAAGTATTTTTAGTAGTTTATCTCTATCAAATTTTTGAAATATCTCAGGTACACTTTTTAAATTAAAACTTAAAAAATTACCCTGATACCAATTATCCCCATTATTATTCTCGTTTGTAAAACTATTATAAAATACCGCGTCATAATTATCTAACAAATCAGAATTTTCATATATTTCATTAATATCTGTTACCTTAGTATCATACTCGATAAAATGAATTTTATTATATAAATATGTTTTTGCAAAACCTATACCTGCAATTAAAATTCTATACGCAGACAAAAAAGTACTATATTGCCCTATGTATGATGAAAGAATAATATAGTTATCCATAGGTCTAAACCATGGTTTATTTAGATAATCGGTATCATTTATTAATAAATCATTTTCTTTGTCAAAAATTACATAATCAACATTTCTCGCAATATATTCAGGTATATAGCTGTGACTTACAATTAATAAATCATATTTATCTCTACATTCTTTTAAAGAATCTATACAATTTACTAATAAGTCCTCCCTTTCCTTATCAGGACAATATGTACCTATCATTATTAAATCTTTTTTCATGTGTATTTTTAAAAATAATAATTAAATATTTTACAATTAGTATTTAGTTTATATAAATTTGGAAAAGTTACATTACCAATTTCATTATTGTTGATGTGTGAAATATGTAACTCTGTAAATGAGTCACAAAACTTTTCATATGTTTTTTTACCACCAATACACCATTCACACTCATAGTAATGGGTTGGTGAATGTTCCCTCCTGTCAAATATAATCAACTCCCTGTTTTTAAGTGGTGGGAGAGCCATAGCAGTACGATATCCCACTAATAGTGTACTACCATAGGTCATGTTTTTAAAGTGTCTTAAATCCTCTTTATTGTACCAAAGTAATTTGTCATCTAAACCTATAAAACCTAAATTATTTACTGCAACTATAGCCTTCACAATTCCTCAATTCGTTTCGCCTTGTCGTCAATAACTAAGTCAAAATGTGGTTTAGGGTTCGGGCTCATTCCTGTAACTAAATCATGAAATTTACATCCCCATTCTGTAAGTTGTTCTCTCGTGTAATCAGTATAGTCTTTCTTAGAAACTGAACCTCTTGCCGTCCAATACACTATCTTCCAACCTTCGTCATATAATTTATTAATCTTATCAATATTTTCCTGTATCGGTATTGAAAGATTATACCTTCTATTTTCAGGGTCTTCGTAGTAACATATAGTTTCGTCTATATCTACGAGTGCCACTTTTTGTTGACCCTCTTCCGAAAGTCTTTTTGCTGAGTGAAATTCCATTTATTTCAGTTTTTATATTTCATATGGTGACTCACTAAATGCAACTTCTTTGAGTGTCGGACAACATTTTAAAAGTTCTTGAATAATAAAACCTTTAAATAACCTTTTATCATTGAAGGTTAATAGGTTTCCATTGTCAATCATTTTAAATGACTTTGTTTGTTCCAATACATCAATTTTGTTGACTACCAAGTTGGTCACTCCATTAATATTAATTGCTTTTTTAACATCGTCAATATCAAACCAACCAATTTGTCTTGGTCTCCCTGTTGTGGCCCCATATTCTTTTCCTACTTCTCTAATAAGGTTAAAGGTTCTTGATGTGTCTTCAAACTTTTTGTTACCTACATAAGTTCTATAAGCCTTCGCAACACCATATACCTTTCTTACCTTTTGTGAAGGTACTCCGTTCTGTAATGCACCTGCAACTGTACAATGTGATGATGTAACGTAAGGATAATCACCCCAATCTATATCTAATTCAAAACCCTGAGCACCTTCAAATAGAATTTTAACATCTTCTTTACCATGAAGTTCATCGTATATATCAATTACATAATCAAATACTTCTTCACAATCTTCAGCACGTAATCCTGTTCTGTTATATTTTTCTCTATATGTTTGACCGTTACCTGTTTTGGTGGTACCAATCTTTTCGTCTTTTGAATCTTCTTCAATGTATTCAGGTTTGGTTATATGTACCCTTCTGTCAATTAGTAGGTTCTCTCTTACTTTGAATCCTCCTTTTTCTAACTCCTTTATCTCTTCTTCAAGTTTTTCAGGATTTACTACACAACCAGGTCCGATAACTGACTTAAGTCCATATATAACACCTACAGGTATGTAGTGTGTTACGTACTTAACACCATCGTGGTAAATGGTGTGTCCTGCATTACCACCTCCATTGTATCTTATTACGTGAGTGTATTCATTATCAGTTTTTGCCAAACTGTGTGCGACTTTTCCTTTTCCTGTGTCGCCTGCCTGTAAATCGACTATAATATCTGCGTATTCAATCATTTCTTTTTATTAACACTTAATTATAATATATATGGTTAAACAATCAAGTATGGCACACCCTTTATTACACGCAAAATCCTCAGTTAAGAAGTTTGGAGGTAAGGTAGAAGACTATATAGATATTCATAATTGGTTTGATGAAACAAAAGCATGGATTGGGCACAGCTACCATAGGGCTTTCAGACATCATTCAGAGGGTATATTTGAGTGTGAAAAGATATTCGGTGAATCATTTGTTAATTCTGACGATAAAGTAGTTTATACACGTTATATCGGAGAACAGCATGTAAAAGAAGATTGTTATAATACAATACCATCCGCCAAGGATTGGATAGACGCATTTAACAATAAAGAAAAACCTGCGTGGATGACCCGTACTGTAAGATTAAACTTTGATGACTAATATTTATTTATATGGAAAAAGAACTTAATCAATTAAAGGTAGTCTTAAATATGTTCCAAAAGTTTTTGGAACTTAATAAGTGCAGCGTCGCAAGTTTTGAGTTAGACGCTTATAACTTGAATTTACATTCGGGAAATAAATTTTACTGTAATGGTAAATGGACTAATTCACCTATACCTATCGATAAATTTATTGAAGATTTTATGGACGTTTTAAATGGTAATAATGAATTAGAAACTTGGGTCGATACCCCTGATGGTGGTGATACCGAGATATATAATTATAGTTTTGAGATTAACCCTGAGGAACGTATGGTAAGAATATACGGAGAATACAGTTATTATGCTGAGGGTGAACTAGAAAATAATCATTATGATACTGATGAGTTACCTAAAGATATTATTGAATTTTTAAATACACTCAATAATGAAGGTCATGGTGAGTTAGAAGTTGACTTCCAAGGTTCAGGTGATAGTGGTTGGGTAGAAGAAGATGGTAGAACAAGAAAGGAAGATAATTATAAAATACCTAATGTTGTAGAAAACTATTGTTATGAACTTTTAAACAAGTATCCAGGTTGGGAAATTAACGAGGGTTCTCAGGGTAAATTTTATTTTGATTCTTTAAAAATGATGGTCTCTTTTGAATTCCAATATAATGAAGAGGTTAATGATAGAGAACTATCGTATCAATTCAAATATTAATATATTGTTGTATACGTTTCAATTTTCTTAGTTGGAATTATTTCTATTACTATTTCAGTTAAAGTGCTATATAAATTATAGGTATTACTTCTGTTATCCACTCTGAAATAGTTTGAGAAATCCACAACTTTTACTTCTTCGTCATCTATAAAACCCATCACCGCATTAAACGCATAGTCTATCGATAGACCTTTTATTTCATTCTCTAAAAACCTTTTCCTTATTTCAGGTTTCATTTCTGAAATATGAATATGTAAAACCATTAGTTACTTAGCGGTGCTTTAATAGTTGGGTGTGACTCATAATTATTAATTTTATAGTCAAATTCTCCATTTAAAATATCTTGACTAATAAGATGTAGATTAGGTAATTTATAACCTTCTCTTGTTATTTGCTCTTTAGCTTGTTCAATATGATTATTATAAAGATGTACATCGCCTAAATTACCAATTAAATCTCCAGGTACCATATTTACCTCATCTGCAATAATTTCTAATAACATTGCATAAGACGCAATATTGAAGGGTAACCCTAAAAAGGTGTCAACACTCCTCTGATTCCACATTAGTGAAATCTCACGTCTTGGAATACCGTATACGTCCATGTGTTCATGGAAATAATCTGTTGAACGACTCATAGGGTTAACACCTTTATTATATATGTCTATTCTTTCATCTAAGTTTAACTCTCTTGTATATACTTGGAATCCGTAATGACAGGGAGGTAATACCATCTTATCAATATCACCAGGGTTCCATGCACTTACCATTAATCTTCTTGAGTCTGGGTTTTCTTTTAATTGTTCAATTAGATTTTGTATTTGGTCTACACTTGATTTGACATTTGGAAACTTATCTTTATCTATAAGTTCATGGTCATATTTGTCCCACATTTTCCATTGTTTCCCATATACAGGCCCTAACTCACCATACAACTTAGCAAACTTATCATCTGATATGATTTGTTCAACAAACTCCTCCATTGTTAGATAATCAACATCAGTGGCAAATAAGTTTTTTAATTTATAATTTTTATAAGCGTCACCGTTCCAAATCTTACAGTTGTTCTCAATTAAATACCTTATATTAGTATCTCCCTTTAAAAACCACTTTAACTCAGTCATAAGTGGCTTAATAGCCATTTTTTTAGTAGTTAGAAGAGGGAATCCTTCTTTCATATTATGACGTATCGTATAACCAAAGATAGATTTAGTACCCGTTCCAGTTCTATCTTTTTTATCTACACCATATTCTATTATTGTCTTTAGTAGTTCCTGATATTGTTTATCTAATTTGTTCATCATACCAAATTTTTGTAATCTTCTTTGTCAATCATCAAATGTTGTCCTTTATAAATCCCATAAACCTCCCCTTCAAACTCCTCAATCTTTTCAAAATTTTCCAACTGAAATCCATTTAAAACTATGTAGTTTGACTCGTTTGCGAATCTAACTCTAACGGTTCTTAATTTATTAATCATATCGTTTAATAACATATCCATTGAGTGGTCTTCATCAAACTCTTCCTCACTAATATTATTCATGGACGAATTGAATTATTGTGGTTTCGACTGGAAATCTAAATAGTGGTGCGTTTTTACCACTAATATCTTGTCTTTGTAGGACTTCATAATATCCTTCTTCATGTGTTTTTATTGTTGTAACATTATCAAACTTATCTCTGTCATGTGTTTGCATAAAGTTTACTTCTAATGTGTGTTCGTAAGTGTTAAAAAGTAAATGTACCATATTATATAATTTTATTTTTTGTTTATAAAAAAACCTTTCCCTAATAGTAAGAGAAAGGTTTTTATTTTTCAAGTTTTAATTTAATTAAGTTCCAATAACTAAATCACCATAGTTAAGAGTATCCATACCCTTTATCTCATCCTCAACCTCATCGTACATGTAAGCCTTCACTGTTGCAACTACCCCCTGTTCTGCTTGTGCAATCTTACTCTCCATCCAATCTTCTAATTGTTCACCTTCTTCCATCAACTCCCACATCTTGTAAGCTAATGTCGCTATTGTAAACAATTGTTGTTTTGCCATATACGAACCATCTTTGTTCTCGTTTATATTCTTCCTTAACCTTTTTAATTGTTCTTCTGTAATAACTATATTACCCATATTGTAGTGTTTTATACTTAATAAATATCACCACAATAAAAAAAAGGTGAAGTATTAACTCCACCTTTAAGGCCGACTTGGATGTCGGACTCCACCACCTGTTGTTAACAGGGTTAGATAACTCCCTCTGTCATCTTCGAGATAGCGTATTGACCGAGAGTCATCTTGGACGTGCCTCCTACAATCACACAGTCCTTAAGGATATCATAAGGGATATGAATGAGATTGTCAACACCATTAAACATAGTCATTGGATTTTTCAAAGACAAAGCTGAGTAAATAGCGTTAAGGTAAATCTTGTGTTGGTCTTGTTCATTATCGAACTGTTGGTTGAGGAGTTGACCGAACTGTGGGTGGATGATAACTACGTTTTTCATATCACAAATATAAGACAATTAATTCAAACAAACAAGCAACTCCTCTCTAACTTGTGTTAATTCTTCAATAGTACATTCACCAAAGAGATATTCATACTCTTCAGGAATTTCTTCTACCATCAATTCATGAATCGGGTAGTTATTAATATAGTTATTAAGATGGTAGAGAAAGAAGGTGTTACCTTCAATGTCACACTCCAATGATTGCCAACGCATTGGTTCGTTGTGAATCATGTTATCGAACAGATTGAAAGAGATTTCGTGGTTTTCCATAACACAAATATAGACAAATAATTTATACTTCCTATAATTTTGAAAAAAATATTATGAGAATTATCGTAACAGGTGGTTTAGGTTTTATAGGTTCCAATTTTGTTAATTTATTGACTGAAAAAACGGACTTTGATATATTAATTGTTGACAAGGAAACATATGCATCTGATAGAAACAATATTAATGGTGATGTACCTTTACTAATAAAAGACATTTGTGATGTATCACCTGAAGATTTAGGTGAATATGATTATATTGTGCACTTCGCAGCTGAAAGTCATGTCGATAACTCCATAGAGAATGGTAGACCATTTATAACAACAAATGTTATGGGAACTTATAACTTAGTGGAATGTGCTAGAAAGAATAAAAAATTAAAAAAGTTTATTCATATATCCACAGATGAAGTATATGGTGATATGGATGATAAGTTGATGTTGAACAAGTCATCAACTGAAGAGTATCATTTAAATCCAAGTTCGTACTATTCATCGACAAAAGCTTCCTCAGATATGATTGTATTATCCGCTCACCGAACTTTTGATTTACCGTATCTAATCACTAGAACATGTAATAATTTTGGTGAAAACCAACATAAAGAGAAGTTTTTACCTAAAATATTTGACTCTATTAAGAATGGTAAGACCGTTCCTTTATATGGTGATGGTTTACACTCTAGAGAGTGGATGTATGTAAAAGATAATGTAAAAGTTATATATGATTTAATGATGGATGATGATGTTGTTAATGATATATACAATATAGGTACTTCAGTAAAACACCATACTGAGGGTACATATAAAAACAAAGAATTAATTGAGTTAATATCAGAAATAATAGGAAAGGAAGTTACTTTTGAATATGTCCCTGACAGATTGGGTCACGATAGGAAGTATAGATTATCTTCTTTGAAACTTATTAAGTATTATAAATCAAAAGAAAAGGAATTTAACCCTATAACAATAAAAGAGTGGTTGCAGTCTTACCTTACTTAGTCCTCTCCTTTTAAAAGTGGGATTAGTACTTCGAGATATTTTTTCTCTGTCTCTCTATTCATTACATAAGACATATCGAAGTCTAAATTTAACTCATTTCTTAATTTTTCTTCAAAATACTCTTCCATCTCAGGTGAGTGTTCATATCCAAATAAAATAACATTTGACATTGATGGGAATATTCTAACGTCGATTCCCATCATAATGTTTCTACTCACCATAAATAGAGGTTTACCATTTCTATGAAACACTATACTATCTGTAAACCACCCAGGTAAATCTCTGTCATGTAACTCATGACCTTCAATACCAACAAATAAATCATCAATTTGTTTTTTTAATATTTCAGGTACTTCGTTCATATTTCCCAAGGTTTTCTATTAAAGGTAAGAATATTAATTCTTTTATTATTATCGTAATTTTGGGAGTAACCTGAATTTTGAAATAAGAAGAATGTGTCTTCATTAGGGACATAAAAAGCCAAAAAATTAACTTTATTTTTTTGTTTGTAGTTTGGTGCTTTTGTTCCCTTTATTATTACTTGATAAAATTCTTTACCCTCATTGTTTGTGAATAATTTTTTAACTGAATTTGCATGTTTTACTTGTATTCCTTTTCCACCCACTTTTGCATCAACACCACTATATTTATCCTCTTTAGTACCAGGTTCACCTGAATATTCAACGTTCTTATTTTTTTCTATTAATCTATCTACGAATTTATTTTCAGCTTCAAAACCTCTTTTAATTTTATCCCATACTAAATCTAAGTAACCTTTAAGTTTTACTTCATCACTTAACAATTGTTTCAAACCATCAACAATATTATCAAATTCTATAGATTTTAAATCTCTTAAAACAATTGGTTTTAATGTCCTATTAGAATCAAAGAAATTGATTATTGACCAATCAATGTGTTTTTTACCCATACGTTCACCTATAGTATGTATACCTACTATACCTTCAAGATATTTGGCTGTCTCATCTCTTTTATAATCTGAGAATACATCCTTAAATGCCTTGCTCATATCATCATATGAATAATCAATAGTACCTGAGTATTCTTCTCTTAGTATTTTTCTAATTAGGTCTTTCATTAGTTATAAATATCTATAAAAGAAAAAAACCTCAGCCACTACAGCTGAGGTTAAGGAAGATATATATTTTATATATATGGGGGTTAAGGACGCTGAGATTACACGTTTGACAACTCGTCTTTTGTGGGATTATAGTTAGATAATTCCCCACGTATCCACTCCATTGACAGGAGTATCGAGTCAGTGTCGGTAACTAACGGCTACCACTCGTATCGTTGATAACTACTCGACAACTACTTCAATCTCTCAAGACTTGCGGTCTCACTAAGGGTCGGCCAACCCACGAGTTGTTTCATTATCGACATCCGAGAACTTGCGGTTCAAGGGATGACTTCGTTGACTAAGGTCCGAAGTGTTAGACACCTTTCGTCATCAACGCCCGAAGACTTTCGCTTGTTTTAATTTAGATTAAAATTAGCAAATGTGGATTTATGAAAGATGTGCTTCGGGAGAAGGTCCATACCTTTGGAGTACAGAATGCTTCACACCTCTCTGTTAACCTGCAAGTTAACGGTCAGTCAGGACTACGGTAGGTTCCGAGTTTCCACTCGTCCCTGAGGTAACCCCTCAGACTGGTACCCAGCTCTACAACCCATAGCAGTGAGTGTCGAACCGTCACCTGTATCTTCTCCTGTTGATGTCTCCATCTCACACCCGAATGTCCACTCATTCAGATGAACCCTAACCCCTCAGCAGTTGCCCTTGAGGTACGGGTCGTAGATACTTTGTTTAGTTGTCAGCCATACGACTGCGAACTTCCAAGGATTGCTAAATCCCATTCTGTCCCTTTAGTCCTGTTGCCAGGGTTATCTAACGATGCTAAACCACCGATAACTACTTGTTCACTGTTTTTGAATGAAAAAAGGGGGTTAATCTTTTTAGGAAACTCTTTCAGTGAAGGTTCGTCATTAATATTTTCAAAGAACGTTTGACAAATTTAAAACATATTTTTCAATCTGTCAAATTTTTTTTAAACTTTTTTTCTGATTGTAGTATATAAATATACCCTTATCTGTCAAAAGTTTTACAAATATACAAAAAAGTTTTAATTATTCAACTAAAAACAAAACTTTTTTATTCTTCTGTATCGTATTCGGAAAAATTCTTTCTCAAGACCTCTAAATTACCTTCAGCGGTTGCGTATCTCTCAAATAATTTATCCATTTCTTCAATAATTCCTGGATGTTCTCCAATACCCATAGGATTATTAAAATACACCTCTAATGTTGCTTCACATTCACTTTTGATTGCTTCATATTTTTTCTCTAAAGCGTCGAATAATTTGTTTTTCATTTTAATATTATATTTAATAGTTTATTAAATTGTTTAGTCATCGGTGTAGGTAAGTTGTCTTTATCATAGTACCCACATTCTATGTGTTCATCACCATCTATAGCATTATCCAAATCAGGATATACTTCTTCTTCAACATCCAGTAAATAACAATACATTAAACCTTTAACTGTCTGTCCATCTCTAGTGTATCTTTTTATCGCAGCAGCAAAATCGATTTTACCGTAGATTGGTAAGTCTGTTTCTTCCATAAATTCTCTTATAGCGGCTTCTTTAGATGTCTCACCATCTTCCATTTTACCACCAGGGCAAGACCAAAAACCAGGTAGTGTGCCTTCATTATTTCTTTTACATAACAAAACTTTATTGTTACATCTTACAATTATACCTGCATATTTTTTCATATTACTGTTTCAATATATTTATAAATATGAAAATAATAATAGACAATAATATATTTAAAGTCAAACTTTGTGCATCACCCACTTCAATATCTGAAGGTATGATGAAAAAAAGATTCGATGAAAATTTTAATGGTATGTTTTTTATTATGCCAGAATCCACTGAACAAAGTTTTTGGATGTATAACTGTATTATACCATTGGACATAATAATAATTAATAAAGGTACTATAAATGAGATTCATCATGATTGTCCTCCATGTAATCAAAAATATAATTGTGTTTCTTATAAGGGTTTTGGTAGTGAGGTTTTAGAAGTTGCTGGTGGTACTTGTAAAAAATTAGGTATTAAAAAAGGAGACACTGTCTCCTTTTCTTTAATTTGATTTACTTTCTTGTATTTTTTGTTTTAATAATTCAACAAATCTTTTTTGTATCATTTTGGTAAACTTCACATATGGTGAATCACCTTCTTTCTTACCTCTTTTAATATCAGGTAGTGGTGGTCTTTTACTTCTACCAAAATAATTAAGTGCCGAAATATTTGTAATACATTTATGTCCTCCTGAATTAGCCTGAATCATTTCCCAAGCAGGGACACCTAACTTATCCAATATTCCCCATTCATTTTCAGTAAGTTCATTATTAGGTTTATTCATTATATCTTTTAACTTATCCATATATTGTTCACCACCTTCCATCGAACGTACTTTGTCCCCATAAAATGCTTCTAAATCTGCATTGGTAAATCCTACTGACTCTTCGTCGAAAGATTTACCTGATTCAGAAATCCATTTTATTGTTGATAATGGTATAATCTTATCTTTTAGCTGTCCTTCCCATTTACTTAAAACTTCCTGTGCTATCTCACCTAAGTTTACACCCTTCAATTCTCTTTCACTTTTAAATGGGTTACAACTTGCCTGTACTAAACCCATAGGCCATGCAATAACTAAGAAATCAGCATCAGGGTTATTCTTAAATGGGGTGTACCTGTCATATGAACCAGGTTTAAACATAGAACCACCTCCATACTGTACTATAATACCGTCATCAACATATACTTTATCACTTTCCGCTTGTTTCTCTACATAATCTTTTTGATTTGCAGACATTTCTTCAGGTGATGCATAAGGCTTTCTATTTGGTTTACCCCATTTATTTAATTCTAAACCTTTTTCAAGTCTGTCTTGGAAGGCTAAATTTTCTCTTTTAGCAATTCTATTAATGTTTTGAAATATATTCATTAAAGATGGTTCTGATGTCATTACCAACTCTTCTAAGAAACCAGGTTTATTTTTAAAAGCTAACAATAGTTTGTTAGTGGCTAATCCTAATGCCATTTTGTTTTGTTGTAAATTCTTATCTTTTTGTAATTTAAAAACAAAATTCATAATATCTTCAGGTTTTAATCCAAACCTCGCAAAATCAGCTGAGTCAACTGTAGAAATTAATGTAATATCTTCAGATGGAAATATATCTGTAGGTGACATTATCTGAGAGAGTGTTGCAACGTTTGAACGTGATGGTCTGAATGATGTAGATGTGTCTCCTTCCACACCAGTTTGACTATCGTGGTGGTCAGTATGAACAACAAACATGGGTTTACCGTGAGCGAAATCAACCAAAACTGGCATTGTATCTCCTTGAGCATCTAACTTTTTAACGGCAAACTCTTTGTCACCATATTGAATTATCTCTGCATCAACAACTTCTATTCCGTTATTTTCCAAATAGTTTTTCATTGCCAATGCAGTAGTTACACCATCTAAATCTTGGTGGAAATATATCTTAGCTTTATTGTATCTATCTGCAAGCGCCTTGATATTTCTTAATCCCGTTTCTTTTAGTATTGTTTTCATGCTCCTGATTCTTTTGGTGTTAAGTCTCCATCAATTTTAAAACTTGCCACTGTTAAGTTAGGGTTACTTTCCATAGTGAATGTGTATTCTGCGATATCACCAAATGAATTACTTTCACAAACCTCACTAATCTTTTGTCCCATAATATTTGTAAGTGAATCAAAATTACCTTTAACGAAATTTTCAATACCAATAACTTGATTTATAGGTAAACATTTACCACCTTGTTCACTTAGGTATTGTTTTTTAGTTGCATTCTCGTGGAGATTTAAAATTCTATTTCTCTCTGAGTCATCTATTCTAAATTGTCTCATGTTAATATACTTTTAATATAAATACCTTATAAACAAAAAAACCTCACAGATAAGTGAGGTTTTTTAAATACTGTGAAAATATATTATCTATCTTCAGTCCTAATATACTTCTTACCATTGTAGATGTATACACTACCGAATGGAATGTCCAATATACTATCGAACCTTTGACCCATGATGTTGTAGTAGAACCCATCATAGTTAACATCTGTTGGTTGAATCTCACCGACACTATTAGGGGTGTTATCCAATAGTACCTCGTCGATAACGTGAACAACACCGTTTTGTGCTTCCAAATCAACCAACACAACAGTTGCAGTTTCGTTTACAGTCACTGTTTCACCAACACCGATAGTCAAGGTACCACCACCTACTGTGGTTGCTTCCAAACCGTCATACAAGTCGGTACTCATAACAGTAGTACCCAAGACGTGATACAAAAGAATGTCAGTCAAGTTAGGAAGAGCCAAAAGGTCAGTAACTTCAACACCCAACGTGGTTGCCAAATCAACAAACGCATCGTCAGTTGGTGCAAATACTGTAAAGGTACCTTCACCCTCTAAAGTCTCTTGTAGACCTCCTGCGATAACTGCAGCTTCGAGGTAGTTATGGACATCACTTGATTCAATCCAATCCCATACTGCCGTTACTACAGGTTCGGTAGGTGGAAGAAGTACCGCGTCGATAACGTGAACAACACCATTATCTGTTGTAATGTCAGCAACAGTAACCATTGCGTTATTAACCATAACAGTACTATCAGTAAGTGCGATAGTAATATCCTCACCCAAGAGTGTTTCAAAGGTATCACCATCCATTAAATCACCACTCAATGCAATTGCGTTAACAACATGGTACAATAAGATATCACCCAACCCTTCAAGTGCCAATAACTCTTCGGGTGTAATACCTAATTCATAAACCAAGTTTGTAATTGCATCATCGGTAGGTGCAAATACTGTAAATGTACCTGTGGTATCACTTAACGCTTCAACTAGCCCTGCCTCAATAACAGCGGCTTCTAATAATGTATGGTCTTCACTACCAACGATTACATCCACAACAGTGGACTGAGAAAAACCAATTAGGGATGTTAAGGCCAATCCCAATACCATTAATACTTTTTTCATTTTTTGTTTGTTTTATTTTTTTATTGTTTCATGAGTATACGATAAATAATTTTATTAGTCAATGTGTTTTGTGTATTTTTTTTTGTATTATATTAAACAAAAAACCCCTCATTGTAAGGAGTTTTTTATCATGGTAAAGAATTTACCTTGTCTTATTTCATCAGGTTTTTCAAAAACCTCTTCCATATTGTACTCACCAATTCTTTTTGGTATCTGTAAATCGTTATATTCAATAAAGGTCTCATCGTAGTCACCATCAATTACTCCATTAATAATACTGCGAGTTTGTGACAACGAAAACCTATTATAATGTTTATCAAATCCTGTATTTACCAACCAAACTTTAACATCTGAAAATTCTATAAGTTTTTCTCTGAATAGGTTTGTGTAGTCAGAAATTTTTCTTGGTAGGAATGGGTCACCAAAACATGGTGAGAATGTGGTCGTTGGTTCATCAATACCTACTTCTGTTCCTGCCACTTTTGATGTATAACCTAACTCAAAGTATTTAATCGCCTGTTCTGTATCCAATAAAGAAATGGGAGGTAATACTCCAAAAGCGTCAAATGATAAAAAGAATATATTTTTAACTCCATTACCTCTTCCTGTCATAGTTACTTTAGAATTTCTACTTATTTGGTCTAAGGGATAAGAAGCTCTAATATTTTCAGTTATCGTACTATCAGTAAAGTCAGGATTTCCATCCTCATCAACAATAATATTTTCAAGTAAAGATGTGTTTTGTCTTGTAAATTTACTATGTATCGCGTCCCATATAATTGGCTCATTTTCCTCTTCTAAGTTAATTAACTTTGCATAACATCCCCCTTCAAAGTTAAATATCTTATTTCCGTCCCATCCGTGTTCATCATCCCCTATGAAGTATTTTAAAGGGTCTGAAGACAATGTCGTCTTTCCTGTACCTGATAGACCAAAAAACAAATTAACACCCGTACCTTCTTTAGTATTTGAGTTTGCGGAACAATGCATAGGTAACACACCTCTATCAATCAAAAGAGTATTTAAAACTGTAAATACACTTTTCTTTATTTCACCAGTATAACTTGTTCCCGCTATTAATATTTTTCTATCATCAAAATCTATAATAACAAAGTTTTCATTTTTAACCCCTTTAGGTCTATTTTTACTTACGAAATTTGGAGCGTGTAAGACTTCCCATTCTGTGAACGACCTTGAATACGTAGTGACAAAACTAGTTGGGTCAATCAACATATTGTTAAAGAATATGATACCCCATGGTTCTGTTGAAGTAATACTAAAAGTCGCCATGTGTTCATACGAGTACCCCGCAACTCTTCTACTCCTAAGTGTTTCGTTTTCTTCTAAGTATTCTTTCATCTCTTCTTTTAAAGAAATGTATTCTTCTCTACTTAGTTTTTGGTTTATAGCTCTTTTAAAGTCTATATTATTATGTACATATTCACCATTTGCAAAATATCTATCTTTAGGTGAACGACCAGTAAACTTACCAGTGTTAAAATGTAATAAACCGTCTTTGGTAGTTTTAGTTCCTTCCTCCTTCGCAAGGTTCATTAATTGCTCCGTAGTTTCGTAGTAAACCATAGTTTTTTATTAAATTGTTTATGCTCCGATACCACCTTTAATTTTTGTAGTAGTACCAAAAATATTTTTTATAGGTTCGTCGGTGGTTTCTTCTATATTAATTTTAAGTTGTTGTTGCTCCAACTGATAGTCTTTAATTCTTTGTCTTGCAACTTCACAGTAGTTCTCAGATATATCAATACCAATCCACTTTCTACCTAACATTTCAGCAGCTAAACAACTAGTACCTGAACCATTAAATGGGTCTAATACAACATCTTCTTTGTATGATAAAATCTTAATTGCTCGATATGGAATATCTAAAGAGAATGTGGCTTTAGTCATTTGCCGAGTATCTGCAAAATAATTCCATTGTCCAAAAACCAAAGACATAAAATCTTTTTTGTCTTTTTCTTCATAAACTAACTTACGTCTCTCTCCTCCATTCTTTTTATCTTCGACCATTTGGTATTCACCCTTCCATTGTGGTGTACCCTTTACCTGTTTCTTGTGTAAATTTTTATATGCTAAAATCACACATTCTTTTGGATTATAAATGTATGGTGATGATGGGCTCATCCAACTACCCCAAGCGGTGGTCTTACTCCTGTGTGGTGAACTTTCTTCTAAATCAACAATACCAAAGAAACCAAACCCAATTTCCTTCATAATCATCCACATCTCAGCAGAGAAATAAATCCTACCTCCTTTATCCTGTCTATTTATTTCATATGGTATATTTATGGCGATTCTACCATCATCTTTCAATACTCTGTAAGCCTGTGTCAACCAATCTTTCGCAAATAACTTGTATTCTTCAAAGTATTTATCGTCATCCCAACTATCATAATCAATTCCAACTCCGTAAGGTGGTGAAGTAACAATTAAATCAATCGTTCCCTCCTCCATCTCCGCCATTTTCTTGGTAGAGTCTCCTGTATATATCTGATTTGTTTTCATTTTCTATTGTTTCTATTCTTCTGTTTAAGTACCATAACGCTTTTTTAAGGTCTTGTAAAGGTGGATTATCATCTTTTTTTCCACTACGACCAATGTATTTTAGAACATTGAATAGGTATGCGTCTCGGTCTATTCCCCAAGCCTCGGCTACTTTAACAACTTCATATACATTATCTTCTCCACCATAATGGTCTGGATGGTTAACCTGTTCTTTCATTAATATTTTCTTTTTACTTTATCTTTTAATTCACTAACAGGTATATTATAATAATATCTTTCAAAGTCATCAAGACTCTGAATCATTATATGATAGTTATTACTCATTAGAGTCCATGTTGTGTTAACTAACTCACCATTCCATCTTATAACACCATTAACATTAAAAGAACCATTTAGAACACCGTTACCGTATGTTGAACGGTTTAATATATAGTCTAATTCTTTTTTATCTATATATAAAATATCCTTATCAATTTCTTTACCGTAGGGTAATGGATTACCGTATTCATCAATATTTTTTTGGTGTCTTCCCAATCCTAAATGTATTTCATAAGGACTTTCTCCCTGAGCGAATGAAATAAAACTTACGAAAAATAAAACAAAGAGGGTTTTAAGTTTATAATTCATATCATTTTTCATTAAAATAACTAAAATAAGTTTTATCACCCGTAAAAAGATACGTCCAAGGTCCGTAATATCTTAGTTCACCAGAATCCCAATATTTCCACGTACCTGTTTCATCATCTTTATTTAAAATGTCCACCTTGTACGAACCATATTCACCGTATTCGTCTTTACTTTCATAAAGGTCACCTAAATAGTTACAGAAAAATTTAGGTTCACCTTCTGAGTTCTCCATAATAGTACCGAACATACTAGAACCACCTGGAAAGGCAAAGAATTCAACATTAAATATAAATGTCCAATCCACAAATGTACCATCAGAGTATACCCAAGTACTATCAGGTCTTTCCCATATTCTTAATTGGGTATAGGTTTTAGAAAATGTCCCTTCTTGTGGTGTGTATTGACCAAACGCGGTTACGCTGATTGCAGTCAATAACATTAAAATAAATTTTTTCATTAGTTAATTTGATATTTTTTTCTTTTATTTTCCTTTCTAATTTTTCTTTTCTTTTTATCTGAGATATTATCTGAGACTTCTTCTTGAGTTACATTGGATTTAATTTTTCTATCTTTTTTCCACTCAGTTTTTGAACAGTATTCCCATCCATTTTTAGTGAAAAAGATAGCGTCAGAATCTGTAACTCTTTTAATTGTTTCGCCTTTTTTTATAGTCTTCATTTTAATTAAGTTTTTTTATTATTTCATTATATTCATAACCTTCTTTAAAGAGGTCATAAAATTCACTCGACCAATCGTCACCAAAAATTAACGCATCAGAACTAAAAAGTACATTAATATTACTTTCATCCGTTAACATTATAGTGTCTTTAGTTATAAATCTTTTATGGAAACCCATTTGTAATCTGAATTTAATCTAACTGATATTATGTGTTTTTCATTCCATTCATTTGGTCCTATCAATGATAGAAATTTTTCATTGTTTTTGTTTTCATATAGATGGTAAATTTCACCAATTATTGGTTCAAATGAATATTTTGAATTATAGATGAGATTATTTAATTCTACCTCATCTACCAAATTATAATACTTTTGAATTAATTCTTCAAGTTCAGAGTTAAATATTTTTTCTATTTTACTTACACCTTTATTCTTAAAACCGTCCACATTATCTATTTTTATTACAGGTGCGGATACATTAGAACCATAAGGTAGTAAGTAAGCGTTAAATGTCTCAGTTTCTTCATCCCAAACTATATGGTCAGGATATCTACTTTTCTTTTTCATTACTCTCTTTTAACTCTTCAAGTTTAATAGTTTGAGCAATGTAATTAATAACTTTCCTTTTTATAATGGAAAGTAAACACCCCTCTAATGGGAACTCGTCATCAAAATTAGCAACAAAAACTACACTGTTTTCTAATTTAGATTCAATATCAATTTTATCACCTTTACTTAAAAGTACAAATGTACATTTTTGTTCATCAAACTTAGGGTCAATTTTATTAATATTATATCTATAAAAATACTTCTCATTACTGTATTCAAAATACAAATACCCTTCTTTGTGATTTTTTTCAGTTATTTTAAAGTGTTTATTTTTCTGTATAATTAAAACACTATCAAAAACTATTGACCATATAGATTTAGCTATTAAAAAGAAGTCCTTTAGTCTACCACTCGCGTCTTTAGATATTTTTACTATTTCTTTTAAGTCATCATTAGTGAATCCCGTTAAATTTACATGACTTATATTATTTAATAATATTTCATCATCAACTTCTTCAGGTTCTTTTTTTAATTCTATTCTTTTTAATTTTTCACTTATTGACCTCAAATTAGCTAAGTGTAATGAAAGCTCTTGGAATGTTGGGTACAACTTGAACTCCTCTAGTTCTTTATCAATTTTTGATATATAATCTAACAGAACATACTCCTTATGTTCCATATCAATAGGTTCCTGTAAAATCCAATCTAAGGGTAATCTCATAACTTTTTATTCTACCCTAAGAATAAAAAAAAGATTTTATTAATCAATACGGAAAGCGTAATAGTCTACACCTTCAATTCTTGTCTCAAATGTTGCACCATCATAATGTGATATATTATGTCCAACACCATCCATATCAACAGCATCTTCAATTACCGCGTTTTTGTCAATAAAATGTTCTAATCTTTCAGTATTTTCAGCAAAACCATAATCTTGTAAATATTGTCTAGGGTTTTGTCTAACATCATACAAGTAATCTGATATTCTTTCCTCAAACATTTCCTCAGTAGGTTCGCCTTCAGGGTTTTCTTGTATTTCGTCCCTCTCCTCCTCTAACTCTTCTATCCTATCATAAACTTCACCTCTTTCATCACTACCGTATTTTAATGAATCCGTGTCTCTTGTTCTCCTATATAATTCCTCAATTTCTTGTTCTAACTTCTCTAAACGACTTTGTTGTTCTTTACTTAGTGGTAAGTCGTCGCTCTCGAACAACTCTTCCCATTCATCTCTAACATACTCATCAAAGTAATCTCTAAACCAATTAACCACTTCTTCCACATCTAAATGAGCCATAAGGAAGTCATCATTAAATGCTTCAAATAATCCCATATCGTCAACCAATTCTTCTAATCTAGATTTAGCCAACTCATAAACATCATCCCACTCACCTACTATGTATGTACTTTCATTCTCATCTTGACCTAACCACTTAAATGACATTATTTCACCAGGGTAAAAACCATCAGTATCAGGAACTAAGTTATAGATACTTTCATCTTCACCAATATCAACACCCCACTCGTCGACTAATCCCTCATATATCGCATTAGCCTTTCTACCTAAGTCATCTAAATCATTGTCTCTATTCCAAGAGTCTCGTTCCCTTAGGTCATCCATTTGACGTAATATTCTTTCTTGTCTAATTCTATTATCTCTTTGAGCTCTACGTCTCATCTCCTGTTCAGCCCTTGCCTTATCCTTAAATAATTCGATATCCTCAGCATAATTTGACTCCATGTAATTTTGAATTACTCTATTAATTTTTTCAAACTCAGGAGTTCCTAATATCCATCCCGTATTAAATGATTTATCCGGTGCATCGTAGTATTGTTGTCTACCATCATATTTTTGTAACAAGGCAACTTTATAAAATCTATCATTAGTAGACGCTTTTTTATCCAAGAAATAGAACAACTTACCATCTCTGTTATACGACATAAAGTGTTGGTCACTACTCTTAGCCGCGGTACACCATTTAGAACCTGAACCATAATAACAACTAGCCTCGTGTGTCTTTGGTGTCACTACTGTAAATCTATCGTCTTCATATACAATATCAGCACCTTCGACTTCTTTAACATCCCTTATTACTCGATTTTCATGTTTAGCAATCGCATCTTCAATATCTTTTAAACTATCGTACTGATTAATATCTTTTTCTTCTAAGTTTTTTTGATACTTAATAAATTTCTCAATCGCAATTTTAGTTTTTAATAAATCCTCATCAATATTACTATCTCTAACTACTTTTCCTAAAAAGTTTAAAAATTTTTGGTTAGAGGATAATTCTCTAGACATTAGGAATATTTTTTTAATATTCTCAGGTGTAAATTTTCCTCTATACTTAGATAAAAAATCTTCTTTTCTACCCTCCAATAAAACTTGACTAAGATTCATTATGTAATACTTTTATAATAAATATACTAATAAGGACTATTTATTAATAAACAAATAAACTTCTTAAAAATTACTATCATGGGATGCGGATGTAAAAAAAAGGCACAGCAACAACAAGCCGAAAAGACTCAACAACAAACAACCACTCAACAGGTTAATGAAGCACTACAGAAACAGGTCGAGAAGTATTATAATAAAAAATAATTTGTTGTTACTGAGTTTTTAAAAAGGAGTCAAATGACTCCTTTTTCTATTTATACTATATTTTTTTAATTGTATATTTTATAAAAACAGTTTATATGGATATTATAACCCCTTATTACGGTAAAAACTTATGTAATGTTTTTGCTAATTTAATTATAGAGAAATTTAACTCTATAGACGATAATCATAAAACAAAAATAAATGTCGTAAATTTAAATCAATTTTTGATTATAAAAGGTAAAACATCAGTGTCGTCTCCTATAAATTATTCTAATCTATTCAGAGAATATTCAATAAACAATCTTAATTTAGATAAAAATTTTAATGTTATCGACTTAATAGAATATGGTAGTATTATGAACTTATTACCAATTATGTTACACAATCATTATGATATAAATGATTTATCTGTCTGTAATTATACAGACCAATCACTACAGGGTTTTATTAAAACTGACGACCAAATAAAAATAGTAAAATATAATAACTCAAAATTATTTGATGAAATTTCAAAAACAATAGACCTAACTAAGTATGATAAATATATTTGTAAGGATAATAATATATTCGTGTCTGATGATTTTTTTGGAAAAAATTTAAATGGTGAAAAACTCTATGAAATATTTTTAAATTATATCTCTTACAATGTTTTTGAAAGGCTTTTGTGTAAAGATTTAACTTTATTTTTTCATTATAATGGTGAAGAATTTAATGATATTAATTGGGAGAATATCGATTTTAGAGTTAGTAGTAATACTTTAATAACTAATAAAGTTGATTGGTTATATTCTTTGATTTTAGATTTGTTTGACTTCGACCCTAAAAACATAAAATCACACTTGAAATTACATGATTATAATTTCGAGTGTGACCTTACTAATGAAAAGAAATGTTGGGAAGTGAGAGATAAAGTTAAAGAAATTTTTCTATTATAAAAGATAGTTTTTTACTTTATCAATCGCTTCGTTAATGTCTTTGTAGTCTCTGTCTGGCGCCATTAAAACGATATTATTAACATTATTATCATCATCTATTTCTAAAAGTGTAAATGCGGGTAAGTAATCGTTTTTGGTCGCCTTAACAAATGACTCATACTCATTCTTATGTTTATCAATATTTCTCTCAAGAAAATCAATATTATTTTCTTTTAACTGTTCTTTCATGTTTATACAATGAGAACATCCGTCCATTGTATATATAATAACTGCCTTCATTATAATACTTCTTTTACCATATCCATTAATTGTGTTTCACTTATTACACCAACTTTGTTAACTACATTTTCACCTCCATTAAAACCTTTTATTGCAGGTATAGACCTTACACCTAATTTTACGGCCATATCTCTATCTTCTTCTATATTAAATTTATAGACACTCACTTCATGACCTTCTTCTTTTAATTGATTAGATACTTTATCGATAATAGGTCCCATCATTCTGCATGGTCCGCACCAATCGGCGTATAAATCTACGATAAATTTTTCTCCTGAGTCTATTTTTGATTGTAATTCTTCTGACGTTAATTTCATGATATTGTTTTAAATTTTTTAAGTTGATTTAAATAAAATATAATACTGTCTGTAGAATCTTCTTTTGACAGACAGTAAAATTTATATAAGTTTTCGTTTTCTCTTCTATTAAAATAGAATAAAATATTATTTTTAAATTCTATTAATCCGTTATGATAAATAGTTGTATTTCCGTCAAAATGTTTATTTGACCATATTATTTTGTTTTTTGATAATACCCCTCTCAAAGCATCTACAGTATAATAGTCCGTCTCAATTATAGATGGATAAAAACCGAGAATATCTTTAGACATATCTATAATATCTTCAGGTATAATCTCGGTTTTTTTATTTTTATTTTCTTCTGTCATACTATCACAAAATCACCTTCTATTTCTAACTTTTCTACAATGTTAGCCGCAAAGTCTAAACCATCACATATAACCTTTGTTATTTTGTATGGGTCAGCATTTGATGCAGGTCTTCTGTCTTCTAAATAACCTTTCCAAGTTTCACTTGTGGTTAACGGAACTCTTATTGAAGCCCCTCTATCTGATATACCCCAACTAAACTTATTAATATTTTGTGTTTCGTGTAACCCTGTTAATCTCATTTCATTACTTGAGCCGTAGTTTCTTATATGTTCTACGTGTCTTTGTTTAAATGATTCAAATATATTCTCGTAGTACTTCTTATCTCCGTCTTCTCTCATCCTTCCGTTTGAGAAGTTACAATGGAGCCCTGAGCCATTCCAATCACCTATTACAGGTTTAGGGTGAAATTCAATATTATAACCATATTCTTCTGACATTTGTTGTAAGAGGTACCTTGAAATCCACAGGTCGTCTCCCGCCTTTACTTTACCTTTACTGAATACCTGATACTCCCATTGACCTAACATAACTTCAGCGTTAGTTCCTGTAACATCTAATCCAGCCATAATACAGTTCTCTAAATGAGCGTCAACAAAACTTCTACCATTAACTTGTGATTTACCTACACCACAGTAGTACTTACCTTGTGGTTCAGGAAATCCGTCCTTAGGGAAACCTACTGGTTTACCATCTTTCATAAGTGTATATTCTTGTTCGAATCCAAACCATACATCTTCATTTTCAAAACCAATTAAACTTCTAGTATTACTTTCGTGTGGTGTACCATCAGGATTCATAACCTCACACAAAACCAAATAACTATCCAACATACCTTTGTTTAAAGGGTTTGGGTATAGGTTAACAGGTTTGAGGACACAGTCTGAGTAACTACCTTCAGCTTGTTTTGTTGATGAGCCGTCAAAAGACCACTCAGGACAGTCTGTTATACCAACACCATGAACTTTCTTACCATTAACTTCATGTGTAGGTGCATCTATAACTTTAACTTTACTCCTAAGATTAGGTTCAGGAGTGTAACCATCTAACCAAATGTACTCTAATTTAATTTTCATGTTGTTTTTTTTAAAATATAAAAAAAGGGACTCAAAAAATGAACCCCTTTTCACTATTATTTTTTTTCTATTTGATTAGAAAGTGTACTTCAAAGAAGCGTTCCAAGTTCTACCAAATCCGAACCATACTGAGTTTCTATTATCAATACCATTCCATGTTGTAGAGTTATCATCTGCATGGATATTTGTATTAGACTCAGCAATATATACTGTATCAAACAAGTTGTTTACGTTAAGTCTGAAAGTTGCATTGTTACCTAACAATCCGAATCTTGAGGTGATACCTAAATCGACCAAACTGTAAGATGGTAATTGTAATGCTCCCAAGTTATCTTCTGACAAGAATGCCGAACTATTGATAGAGTAGTCCGCATACAATCCGTCAACATATCTATAACCTAAATCAACGTTCAAACCTTTTGTAATACGGTAATCAACACCTAAGTTACCTGTAAGTTGTGCTGCGTCACCGACTTTAGCACCTTCAGTATAAAGAGTCGCGTTACCCAACAAGTTATTGTTATCATCAAAGATTTCAGCTTCAAAGTTCTTAGTGTATCTCCAATCACCTAAAGAAGCCATACCTGTAACTTTTAAGTTTGAGGTTGGTCTGTAAGTGGCTTCAAGTTCGATACCTTTGTGAACCACATCGATACCACTAAATTGTGCGTTACCTTCAACCATTGTTGAGTCGTTTATTGCAACATCTACACTTCTTGAGATAAATCTGTTACCCCAATTTGTGTTGTAAGCATTTACATTCAAAGTAAGGTCGTCACCCAAGAAACCGTAACCCAATTCAAGAGAAGAAATCTGTTCGTTCTCAAGGTCTTCGTTAACGATGTTAGCAAAGTTAGGGAATACCGCATCAAAGTTAGGTTGTCTTGAAATCATACCTGTATTAAAGAATACATTTGACTTTTCATTAATGTTGTAGTTTACACCACCCTTAACATAACCACCTGGTAGTGTTGCAACTTCAGAAACAACATTATTTGGTTGGTCAAAGTAATCAATTCTTTGGTATGCTTGATTTGACACTCCAGCTTGAACAACTGCAGTTAATTGGTCACCGTCATTGTATTCAAGTAATCCATTCAAACCTGCCCACTTAACAAGACCTACATTGTAATAGTCAAGTTTTGGACCATTCAAACCAGTGTTACTGAATGGGTTAGCTTCAATTGTTGAACCTTCTGTAATGATTAGACCCTGACTATTCTTATCTCCTGTAGAGTAGTATCCATCAAGACCCATCAAGTTATTCAACGCTCTGTAGTGGTAACCTTTGTAGTTACGAAGGTCTAAACCAATAGACGCAGTCCACTTGTCTTTATTGTATTCTAAGTTAGAAATCGCACCAACCCAGTCGTGTGAATTCATAGATGCTCTACGAACTTCAACAGCTCTGTTTACATCTTCACCATTATACCCATTAGAACCAATCAACAATCCGTAAAAAGGACTTGAAGTTAATGAGTCAGTTGTACCATAACCGTTAGTTGTTGCGATATTCGCGGCAACTACTGCGTCAAAGTCAATAAATCCATCCTCATCACGAGTACCCAAACTATCTTCTAAATAGTGTTGTGTTAAGTCCGCATTATATGGGTGGTTATTGATTTCACCATTACGGAAGTATTGACCACGAGGACCTGTTCCTCCACCACGTCCTGCTGAACCATAGATAGATGTGTTGAGTTTCAAGTTATCATTGATTTCCCAATCCCAGTTAAAAGTTGCAAGTGGTTTGTTGTAGAAGTTTCTTCTCATAGAAAACTCTTCACCTTCCAAGAAACCTGCGTCGGTATTCCATCTTCTGTCAATACCTTCTTCACCAAAGTTTTCGTAGTCACGAATAGACACCCATGCATCTCTTTGGTGGTGCCATTGACCCGCACCCAATAAAGCTAAGTTAAGAGAATGGTCAGAACCTTCTGGTTCATATCCAATAGCCCCGAAGTATGTCCATCCCTCACCCTGAGTTCCGTAGACGTACCCATCACCTGCCCACTTACTCAATAAGAAAGATGAAGCCCATCCATTCTCGTTTTTACCTGTGTTGTAAGTTACAGATGTTTTAGTGAATCCATCGTTACCAATAGTTTCAGCAACAGAACCACCTTGCTCTTTGTCAGCAGCTTTAGTAGAAATAGATACAGTACCACCAACAGATGGAACTGCGAGACGTGACGCACCCAAACCTCTTTGGATTTGAATACCTGAAGCCACGTCAGTTAGACCTTGCCAGTTGGACCAATATACCCATCCGTTCTCCATATCATTAACAGGTTGTCCGTTAATCAAGAAAGATGTGTTCCTTTGGTCAAAACCTCTCAAAGAGATACGAGAGTCACCGTAACCACCCCCTTGTTTTGTAGCATAGACACCAGGTGTTCTATTCATAATTTCTGGAAATTCTTGGTTACCTACTTTCAAAGCAATCTCTGAAGGTCCAATAGTTGATACTGCTACAGGAGTTTCTCTTACTTGTGCGAAATCAACAACGTTAACAATAACGGACGCTTCGTCCAATCCTAACGCAGTAGTCACAAGAGATATGGTTCCCATATCAGTTTTAGCTGGTAAAGTCAAAGTTTCATACCCGATAAAACTCACAACTAAGTTACCTGATGGTTCAGTATCTAAACTAAACTCACCTGATACATTAGTTGAAGTTCCCCTTGTATTACCCTCAAGATAGACATTAGCCCCAATGAGCTCATTACCTGTCTTAGAGTCAACAACTTTACCAGTGATTTGTGCAAAGACACCCAAGCTTGATAGTGTCATCACGGTTAACATAAACAATCGATTGATAAATTTCATTTGTTTTTTTTTTAAGGTTTATTTGTTGTTTATATAATAAAAAACTACCCCCACTTTGAGGGTAGTTCAGTATTCTTTTTTATTCGGTGGTTTGACTTTCCGTCTCCGTAAATACGAAGGGGTCTCCGTCACCGTTATTAATATGAATATAACCTACTTCTATAATACCATCTTGTGTTTGACCAACTTCGTCATATAGATTCATCATAGCGTCTTCATATTCATCTTCATTTTCCATCTCATCCTCATCCGGCCACTCAAAGTCATTATCCTCATCCATAAAGATATGATTTTTATATACCAAGATACCACCAACAGGGTCATAGGTTTCATCTTCGTATCTGTTCTCCACTGCAACTTCGGGGTCCAACTCTACGAGTAGGTTGTAAAGGTGCATTGTGAATTCTTTAACTGGATGCCATGCGGATGTTACTTTAATTTCGTTATCATCTATGGTATGTTCAAAGTATGCCCACTTTGCTCCGATGTTTTCTCCTGCCCATGAATTCATTGTTCCACCACCTTCACCGAGTTCTGGTGAATTGTAAAACGTTTTTGCGAACCCACCCGTATCTGAGTAATCTAACTCTTCAAGAGCTTTAATATACTCATTCATACGCTCTTGTACTTTTTCATTTCCAATAACACGAATGTTATTACTTACATGATTTGCCATTGTCTTAAAATTAAACTTGATAAAAATAGATTAATTAAACCATAAGGAAAGACTTGTCGTTAAAAAATATTAACGACCTTGTCCACGATATGATTTCTTATAGTTTTTTGAATTTTTGTTTTTGGACGTTTTAGTCGTCGCGTGGACACCTTTGTTGTTTTTCTTTGGTTTTACAACCCGTGTGCTGAGATTTTTAGCTTTTGCCATTTTTGTTTTTTTGTTTTAAAAAGTTTTACAACACAAATATATAAAACATTTTTTTAAAAATCAAAATGGTAACTCAACATTTTCATCAACTAAATAATCATAATCAATGAAAGAAGTATTTCCATTTGGAATCTTTTCGTCCCATATAGGATAAATGTGTTTTAGGTCATCTTCGGGGAATATTGCTCTTCTTTCTATGATTTTACCATTACTGAATTCTTTAGTAAGTTTTGGTAAATCGAATTTACCTCTTTTAAACAACATATTAACTCTATTGTCAAGTATCTCTAAAGGAACGTCCCATATTTCACTTAGGTTAGAGTTAAATCTACCTCTGGTTTGGACTCTATTAATTTTGTTCTTAGATATTTTATACTCTATTGTGGCTCTTACATCACCATACAATGACCCCTCCCTTAGTGAAACGATAAAACAGTTTGGAATTTCTATGTATGTCCTTACGCAATTAGATTGTATACGTGATTCATCATTGTATTGTGTAGAACTCATTAGTAGTATAGGATAATAATCTACATTAAATCCGTAAATTGGTTCTTCGATTTCTTTTATGAATTCATTATTATAGATTCTAGTAACTTTACCTTCTTTATACTTCTCAAGTAATTCTGTTAGTTGGTAGTGTTCATGATTGAAGTCGTGTCTATTAGTAAAGTTAATTTTAAAACTTTCACCGAATTTACTCAACTCTGATATCATATATAAGTGATTTTTAATCAAACCCCAATCAATATCAGAACTATCATTAATTAATTTTACAATACGTTTTTTATCATTCTTACTTAACTCATAAATTCTACAATTTACTTTAACATCTATCATATTAAACCACGCATTGTACATACCATCAGTACTTCTACTAAAAAATGTTTTTCTAATCATATTGAAGTAATCGATACCAAAGTTATGATAAACTTCATTTAAAGTATGAAAGTCTATATCTCTATTTTGATTTAATATTGTTCTTGCGTGTCTGCCTTTAATATTATTTGAGTTCATAAAACAGTTGACTATATTACCTTCCTTTAACATTTTAACTTTAGGTATCTGTATTACTGAATACTGAACCACTGTATCAGGAAAAGATATACCATTATCTTTAAGATATAGTTTATATAATTGACTTTCTAGATGATTTGATTTGTAATCAAATAAAATTAAATTCTTATTGAATATAGCGTACGCGAATTGTTCAAGTGCTTTAAATGCAATTTCATCTCCATAACTACCGTACTCAGTTTTAGATGAAATCATATCTTTCCAATCACCAGTCTTAGTCATAAAGTGGTTGAAAGTCCTTCTAATAGAAAGTTTAAGTTCAGTTAAAAATGGTGTTTTAAACTGGTTACATCTGACTTTCTTGGATACTAATTTTTTATTCTTATTTTCTATTCTACCGAAATAAAAATTCTTTGTTTTTGTGTTATAAGTTACAAAACTATTTGTTCTTCTTACTTTAAAGTATTGTCCCCCTTTTTGTCTACACCTAGTAAAGTACTTATACCTAATACTAATCTTATTACCATCTTGGATTACTTGCACAATAGAATGAAGTATGGTTAAAGTCTTTGTCTTATCAGCGTAATATCTTCGTACTTCTTTATCACTTATGTTGTCTTGACTTTTAAATTTAAAATATCCGTATTTACTTTTATTCAATTTACCATCAATCGTATCTATTTTATTGTACGTATAAAAGTGTTCCAATATATTTAATGAACTCTTTTTTTCGTATAACACAACCTTACCCATAAAAAATAGTTTTTAATAAAATAAGATATAAAAAAAGAACTGTCAATTCAAATATATATTACCAAACCTATGTTTTATAAACGGAACTAAAACTTCGGTAGTTTGAATTTTTTGCTTCGGTTTGTTCAGGTCTACGACCAACTGTATCATCTGATTATTAGTAAGTTGGATATCTTCTCCGTTTTCCATGTTTTGCATTGCAATTTTTTTGACCCCTTTAAAAAAATCTTCAGCAGATGCTTGTCCCAACAACTTTAATAACTGTTCGGGGTTTTGATTAAAAAACGTTTTTACCTGAGATAGGTAAATTTCTATATCAACACTATCCATAATCATTATTATTTAAAACAAAAATAACCACTTTCGTGGTTATTTTCAAGCTTTATCTAAATATGTGTAATCCCTTCTTCATTTCAATTTCATCAGGGATTTTTACGTTTGGTGTATTTTTCAAGTTAATAACCTGTAGGTTATCTAACTTTGCGATTTCACTCGGTAAATTATTCAGATTAGGATTGTTTGGTAATGATAGGAACACCAAATCTTTTAAGTCTCCTAACTCTTTTGGTAAGTTGTCTACAATACCTTCTAAGTGAAGTGCGTTTAGTTTTTTAAATCTACCAATGGTAGACGGTAATTTAACTGAGAATGGTTTTTCTTCTTCTCTTCCATATCCTCTACTACCCTTAACAAAATCAAGTCTCTCCAAATTATCAGGTAATGTTTCAAAGAATTCATCGAATCCATACAATGCTATGAATTTAGATGCCGAGTCATTTGGGTACTCCACAGAAACTGAAGTACCTTCAGAACCTGTTAAACCTTTCATAAACTCAGGTTTAAATACCTCTTTTAATTCAGTGTTTTCATTTAAGAAGTTTATCAAATCAATTTGTCTATCTTGTGGGTCCATAAATTGATTGGATGGAAAATGGAACTGATATCTTAAAGCAGGTAGTCCTGATTTTTCTCCTGTTTTTACATCATCCGACCTGAAAGATTTAGCTTCATTAGGTAAAATAACATACAAAGGTCCCGACTTAATATAATGATTAAACATACTACCACCAGGTGCTGAAGTACACCAACTACTTTCACCCTTGCCCGTGTTCAAACCATATCCACCATAAAAACAAGCGGCGTCTTTACCTAATTCACCTTGGTCCTCGATTTTAACGACCGTCCATTTAGCCCCTCTGTGAATAACCTCACCTCCTGGATGTTCATATGTCTTAGACGCTTCTTGTCTTTCTTCTTTAGACGCTTTAGTTTTTTCTAAGCTAAAATCAACAGTAATATCTGTTAGACTATCAATATTATGTTTGTTGATATCTCTATCTTCTTGTTCTAATTGTCCTTTGAATCTGTCGAACTTTTGTAATGCCTCTGTGGTTCTATACAAATCTTCGAAGAATCTCCTTTTAAGTTCTGACATCTGAGACTTGAACTGTGGTGTACCATACTCAGCTTCAGGTTCTAAAGATAAAAATTGTTTTAGTAACCATTGTGAGTAAGTACCTGCCTTTTTAATCGTATCTCCATCTCTACGTGTTGTAGGGTCAGCTAAGACGATTTTATCTAAGTCTTCAACAGATAATCTAGCAGGTTTAACTTTATCACCTTTTTTCTTAGGTTGGGTATAAGTCTTTTTAAGGATTTCATATCTACCTTGTTCAAGGATAATACTTCTTACAATACTACCAAATTTCATTTCTTTCTTTTTCATATAAATATATGGTTAGGTTAAAAGATTACAAATTATAGTTTAAAATTAATAGTTCAGTGCCTTTGTTTTGTGTTTTTCCTTTTTTAGCTGCGGCTGCCTTTACGAAGTCTTTCTGTTCCCAAAGATAATCCTTTTTTGGAAACCATTCACTTAAAAGTTCAAAATCATAATATGATAACGAAAACTTTCCTTTAATATTGTTCAGAACCTTAGCCAATCTTTCGTGGTCATTCCTATCAAAATCGTGATTTGAATAATAGTTTTCCGTTTTCCAATACGGTGGGTCTAAGTAGAAATATGTGTTTGGTCCGTCATACTTATTAATGAGTTCTTCAAAGTCCATATTCTCAACAAAATTAATCTTTGAGAATTTGTCCAACCACTTTTCATTCTTCAGTTTATCTCTAAAGGTAAGGTACTTAGATTTATACTTACCCTTAAGGTCAATGTAGTTCGAAGACTCAGGTTTACTACCACTAAAAACCTGTGTTAAAATGTAAGCGTACTTAGCAGCAACTTCGTAATCTGGATAGTTAATCACAAAATCATCTGCGAATATTTCATTCTGAAAATTTTTAAATAGTTCTTTATATTCTTCAGGTGTGTTGTCCACCCCTTTCTGTTGGCAGGGTATACTTTCAATCGCCATCAATAATACATCAGGGTTTTGAACACACTGAAACAAATTATAGTTTAGTGGGTTGAAGTCGTTATATACAATATTCTTAAGATTTGGGTACTCATCCAAATTCATATTGTAGTAACACCAAAACATTCCCCCGAATGGTTCTACATATGTCTCAATGTCTTTAGGGTAATACGGAACAATCCATTTACCTATCTTACTCTTTCCTCCTATGTAACTAAGCATGCTTCTTGATTTTACTACAAATATAGTAAATAAAATTCAAAAAGCAAATTAAAATGAATATTTTAGGTTAAAAGATAATCCGACACCAGTCCTAAAATTATTTGTTACAACTTTTCCTATATCAGAATCTTGCTCTAAAACGTACTCAGTGTTTAAGATGTTATTTAATCTAACTGACGCAACCACATTTCCATTCTTATAGTTGTATATAAGATTTAAAAAGTTTTGTGGTCTTTGGTATATGTCTCCGAGTCCAAATACACCTACTGAGTTTAACTTTCTACCCACAAAGTTATACGTTAAACCTAAATTATGGTTTTCCTTTAAGTCGTAGAAAATATCAAAGTTAGATAATACAGGTGAAGAACCCTGCAATGGTCTGTTGATATTTGTCACAACAACTGAGGACTGTCCATCATCTGATATGGTGATGTTGGACCATAGTAAAGAAAGATTATAATCAAACTTAACCTTATTTATTTTTTTTCTAAAATCTATCTCTCCACCAAATACTGTGGATGATTCACTATTCTGATAAGTCTCTAATCTACCACTAGCAGTTGCAACATTAACTCTTTCTATAGGGTTTTGTATTATTTTATTATATACATTAAACGATAACACTTCTCCCACATTTGGATAAATCTCGTAAGATAGGTCAGTATTATAAATCTTAGTGTTTATTAGTTCAGGGTTACCCTGTATCTTACTACCCGCGAATACTTCTGTATATATAAATGGTGTGAGTTCTCTGAACCTAGGTCTTACTGTTGTTATAGAGTTATTAAATCTTATTTGTTTAGTATCACTCAACTTATATTTTAAACTTAAATATGGAAGTAATTCAGTATTGTTTATTATATGATGTCTGGTCATAGATGGTATTAACTGGTCTTGGTATTTAACGCTTTGGTATACATCCTCAACTCTTAGACCTCCAGCGATATCTAATACATCACCATAATATTCACCCTTAAAAAACCCACCATTAATTATTGTCTGACCTCTCACATATGAAGAAGGATTGTTAACAAAATAACATATTACATTGTCATCGTTTATATAGTTGTATGGGTTGTTTGGGTCTATGTTATCATATTGTTCATTAACCTGTGATAAATCAAAATACTCCTGTTCATAATCAAAGGTATTATCCATTAACATAAATGAATAACCTCCAAATAATTTATAGTTTTCAAATTCTCTGTTTACTGATGTTGTTAGATTATATCTATTTTCCTGATTAGTATTCGAGAATATATGGTTGTCTAATCTATCAATGTTATTAATTGTGTAGTTACCATCGTATAGATATACAAACTGTTCTCTTTGATTTTCTCCGCTTCTAACCAATGATGCTCCACCTACAGTTTCAAAGTTATATTTATCACCATAATAGTTAAACTGTATTTGGTCCACAAATAAGTTATGTAATGTAGGAGTTCTTCTTGTGGTGTATAATTCAGTTTCATAATCAAAGTGATTACCAATTGTGGTTCTATCAGATAGGTTATTTTGTGAGATTAAAAATGTGGTATTTCTTAATCTATAATTCTTATCTTCATATGATATTACACCAACACCGGTTTTAGTTATAGTTGTTTGGTCATCGTTAAAGTTGTAGTCTAATATGTAATTACCTTGTTTGTTAACCAAACTGATATTACCATAGGTATATTGATTATTGATACCACTACTTACTGAAACTAAATAACCTATTTTATCTTTTATCCGGCCTAAACTAAAAGAAAGACTACTTATCGGTCTATTGGTTTGAGAGTTAAAGGTATATCCGAATGATACTCTACTAATGTCTCTTATGTCTGAACTACCTATATTAATCTGCGCACCTCCTAAGTTACTCCATTGGTCCGTTGAATATGTCTTCTTAACTTTTATATTATCTAACAAAACTGTAGGTAATAATGAAAGGTCTATGTTCTTTCTGTCCGCATTGTTTGATGGTAATGGTGAACCGTTAAGTGTTACCTGATTGTATCTATCGTCAAGTCCTCTTACGTTTATCCTGTCACTATCAAAGGTAACCCCACCGACTTTCTTTAGTCCGTCTTGTGCATTCGATATTCCTTTCTTACTTAATTCTGCAGAACCTACTGAGGACTCCACATCCATTTCTTGTTTTTTATCTAATAGTAATATTGTCTCATTGTTCCTATTAACTCTGGTTACCACCTCAGCGACATCGATTACCTCTGTCTTCATACCCATAATGATGTTAAGCTCACCACCATTACTTACTTTTTTTACATTGTCGTAACCAATAAAAGAAAACATTAATGTATCTACTTCGTGTATCAAATCTATTGTGTATTCTCCATCAAGATTTGTTGTTGTACCTACATTCTCACCTTTTAATGTTACAGTAACAAAAGGTAACGGACTATTTGTTTCGTCCGTTACCTTTCCAAATACTGTCTGTCCCTTTAAACTACCACTAATTAAAAGGAACAAAAGAAATACTACTTGCTTCATTGTCTAGTCCAACCTTCAGTCCAAAATTCACCTGAACCTATTGTCTCATCGGTATAGAACCAGTCATCTGTTAGTACCTGTGTTAACCCAATAAAACTATCACAGTCTTTAAAATCTGTACCGTTATTTTCTACCAATGAATTAGCCACAAACAATTCACCATTTTCTACATTCTGTAATGTAACCTCATCAGACACTCTTATACCATACTTTGGGAAACCTGTTACATAAACATTAAATATTTGTCCTTTAGTACCTTCTCTTAATCTCATTCCAGTGTTAAGACTGTCTCCATCATTAACACCAATCAAAGTTAAATTAGCTAGTGTTGGATTTGAATATGGTTCCAATAGATTGTCGTCGCCGTTGTTATCCGCTTCAATACCTCTATCACCACCATCAGGTCCTTGTTGTACTAACCAGTATTGTCCCTTACCTCTCCAACCGTGAGTCCAGTCAAAAGAATCGTCTTGGTTATGTGTTGAGACTGCATATCTTAAATTTACAGTACCACCAAAGAATTCTATACCATCGTCAGAACCTTTATAAGCTTGTATATATTCTACTATAGTTTCATCACCAACACCATTAAACGAAAAACCGTTTAATTCATTGTCAGTACCTAATACTTTACCTGCATATTCTACTCTAACATATCTTAATATTCCTGAGTTATCATGGTCGTCATCACCACCATAGATACCTGTACCACCCTCACCTTCAGCGGTAAGACCTGTGTTGATAGTTGCATATCCATTAATAATAATACCACCCCAATCACCATAGGTAGGGTTGTCTGTTAAAGGTGTGAATACTATTGGGTTTGTGCTCTCACCTTGTATGAATATCTCACCTCCTTGTTTTATAGATAAAAAGGTTGTTACTTCGGTGTCTGCATAAATAGTACCTCCCTGATAAATACTTAATTTTGCACTCTCATCAACGAATACTCCTCCAGATAATAACCAATTTTCTGACATGTCCAATAAAAGGTCATCGTTAATAATACCTTCAAGTTTTTTATAACTTTCACCACCAATTTCTACATCAGTAATTGTGTAAGTTTGAGTGTTTGGTTCAATCGGGTCCTCCTTACATGAAGAACAGCTCATAGCCACCATAACTAACCCTAAAGTGACTAAAGATAAAATGTTGTTTTTTCTCATGATTAATAAATTTAACCATATATAGTTTTACAAAAATTAAATTCCTATAAAACCCCTATAATTAACATATAGGTAGCACAAATTTACTTATGTTAAAAAAATGTTATATTTATAATATAATAAACCCATAAAAACAACCATTATGAAGTACATTTTTACAGTGTTTGGGATTGCGTTATTGTTGACTGGTTGTTCTAGTTTGGAGTCCTCTAAAAATCTTAGTAGTAACTCTAAACAAATTACTGTTTTTACCTCAGATGGTATCGTTTATGTTAACGATGGATTCTGATTATTTATAACAATTTTTATAAGGTCTACATGACGCTTTCTGAGAGAACCCCATGTCTTTACATGGGGTTTTTTCACAATAAGATTTACTCATCTTACGTTTCCCCTTATCATTACTCTGTTCTTTCTCCTCTAAGTAGGATTTAATAACACGTCTAATTAAACTATTCATCAAAGATAAATATTATGGAAGAAGAAAAAAAAGAGTGTAAAAAATGTAATAAAAATTTAAGTAAATCACAATGGTGGTTAATCGGAATTTCGTTTTACATGTTATTTACGAGTATTTACGGTACAGTATTAATTGTCAAATCTATTATAAACTTATTTTAAAAAGTTTATAATATTATTTTTCATTTCTTCCGTAAATACATTATTTACTACGTTTAATTTAATATAGTAATCACCAATTAAATTACCTCTACTATAACCCTTACCTTTTAGTCTTAGCGGTTTATCGGTTTCAATACCTTTAGGTATTTTAATATTCAATTGATTATCAGGGTGAGGAACGGTCACACTATCATTTATGATGAAATCATATAAGTCGATTCTTAAATTATATACTAAGTCATTTCCAATTTTTTCAAAACCGTCATTACTTTTTGTCATCTGAATTTGTAAAACAAGGTCACTGTACCCATATTTAGATGAGAAATTACCTTTACCTTTAACTCTTAAAAAATCACCGTTATCACTACCTTTAGGTATATTAACATTTATTTTTTCAAATACTGTTTTATTACCACTACCTCCACAATCAAAACAAGCGTCAATAATTATTCTTCCACTACCGTTACATTCATTACAATTAGTTTCTACTATGTGTGTAAAGAAACCTGTACCTGTTTTTATTTTTATTTTTCCATGTCCTCCACACTGATTACATAGATTACTTTTACCACCACTACCCGCGCATGAGTTACATGAATGTTTAGTTTGATATGTTACTTCTTTCTTAGAACCTAAATAGGACTCTACAGGTGTAATATTTAAATTTAATATTGTGTCTGCGTTTGGATTTGTTCTATGTGTATTGTTCCTGTTCTGAAACCCGTTAAACATGTCCCCGAATGGGTTGAATCCTCCTCTCATATTTTTAAACGGATTAGGATTATCATATTCTTTTCTTTTATTATCGTCACTTAATACTTCATACGCTTCTGCAATTTCTTTAAATCTTTCACCACCTTCAGGATTTACATCTGGGTGATATTTCTTAGATAGACTCCTATAAGATTTCTTTATTTCATCTTTAGTTGATTTTTTATCTACCCCTAATATTTTATAGTAGTCCTTCATGTAATGGAAAATTATATAATAGTTTTATTTAAGAATAAGCAAAAGAAAAAAATTATCAAAGGTTATGCAACTGAGAAAAACGCATTATCAAAATATAATGAATTAATTAAAAGTAATAATATACCTTTTGAAGTTATTTTTGAAAATTCCGAGCTCTGCAAGTATGAAATCGCTTTACTAACTAAAGTAGATGATTATCAAATTCCTCTATTTAAGACTGATGAAGTCGGTAGAAATAATAACGTGTTTATTGAAGGAAATAGTGATTACACTATAAAAATAATAGATAACTATAAAATTGAAGAATTAATATTTGATTGGCAATTAAATCATAGGATTACGTTTAATGAATTTGTGTCGTCATATTGCCCTGAGAAAGACATTAAGGTAATATCTAAACTACACAATAAAATAGTTGTTCAAAATGATGAGGTTTTTAATTTGTTTAGTCTTAAAAACGAAGAAGACTCTGAGCGTTTTTTACAAACACTAGAGTCTTATTTTTATAATCTAAACAGAAGTGATTCTATATTTGTTAGGGATGAAAGTACCATTAATCGGAAATGGATGTACAATGTTTTAGAAAAAAATGGTTTTGATAGAAAAAAATTATATCGTCAAAAGACTACTTTTTCAAAACGAACCTAAAATTAACATCCCCTATTTTTATTAAAAAACTTTTATTATTCCAGTCAATCTCTCTAAAATTTCTTAATATTATATCATATTTTTCTTTTTCTAATATAAAGTTAACTTCTGTTTCACCTCCGTTGAAATAGTCTTCGTTTTCTATTAGGTCAGATATCTGAGCAAGTATTTTTAATTTATTCCTAAAGTCTTCATTATTCTTTCCCACAACGAGTATTTTTTTTCTTCGTAAATAGTATTAACAATTTCATTTTTATCAAAACTAGTTAATTCCATTATTAGATTTTTCTTATGATTGTTGAGGTTCTTCTGATTTCTCTCTTTCTCTAACCTCATCTTCTCCATTTCCTTCTGTATTTCCGGTGTCATCATTATTGTCTACGGATAATAAACTAAATTCATTTATGTCAAATTTAAGGCTTTTCAAACTATCTAATTTTTTGTTTTCAAAAATACTTCTTAACTCTTGTACTTTACTCTTAAAAAGTTTTTCTTTTTCTTCCTTTTCTATGTTGTACTTTATTATTGATTTGATTGATTCTTCAATCTTATTAATACTTTCTTCAACATAAGGCGTAACAAAAGAAACTACTACTTTATCACTTTCTTGTGTATTATTTTTAATTATCTCAATATCCTTACTATGCTCTTTTAGTATAGACCAAGTATTAGGAAAGGCCATATCAAAACTAATATAGTCTTTTATGACTCTTACAGACTTTAGATATTTGTTAGTACTTTTTATAAAATTGTAATAAGTCATGTTAAATTATTAATTAATATTGTCATTAAAAATGATACACAAATTCCGTAGTATATTAGAGCACCCCTTTCAAGTGTTAATTGTTTTGGTGGGTTTGAAAGGAGTGCTTTAATAAAGTTAACTAAAAGTTGTATTATAGAAAGTGTTGCAAACACTGACAGAAAAATAATAAGATATTTTAGTAAGTCAAAAATCATTTGTTTCTTTCCTCTAAAATTTCTTTTCTTAAATCTTGTAACAATGCCTTTAACTCTTGTGCCTGCTTTCTCGCTCTTGTACCTGCAGACTTATTACCTCCGTAAAATTTTGTAGTGTCAACTGACAAGGTTTCGACGAGTGTTTTAATTTGCTCTAAAGTTTCCATTTTTAATTTTTTTAAATTATTTTATTATTAGGTAAAAAGTATTTTTTTTACGTTATTAGTATATAAATAAGGCTTTTTTTATATTTGTAAAGACCTTTCTAATGTTTTATATACATCAGTAAACATTTCTAAATCAGATTTACTAGTTGGTCTTTTTCTGTTAAACAATTGTTTTAAAAAGTCTTCTAACGCGTCTCTCATCATATTATCTTCTTGGTTATAAAATACCTCGAAAAAAAACTCTTTAAAATAGATAAAATCTTCATCTGAAAATTCAAATGTTATGTTTTCTTTTTTGAAGTTTTCTATCGTTTTATTCCAGCACCAAGTATAATGTTTTACTTTATCATCTATTGTCATACCTATTCTGGTCTCATTTAAATTCTTATAATTATCACCTAAGTAGGTACTTCTAACTAAATAATAAAATGAAAAACAAAAATCTTTAAATAATTCTGTTAATTCCGGAATTATGTTATTAGCCATATTCCATGTATATATATCGTCAGGTTTCATTGGTTCTGATAACCACCTAAAAAATTGGTCCGGGTTATATCTATTCATAATAGAAGTATAACACGGACCAAAAAAAGGTGAATATTAATTTAATTACTGAGTTTTATATTTGTGAGAGAATAATTTTTTTATCCTTTCAAGGTCCTCGTTAATTTTAACTTGTTTTTTATCTTCAGCTACTTGTATTCCAGCAAACTTTTCATCATTTGTGTGATGACCTGCGAAATCAGTGACTGGTTGTGGTGCCTTATTATATGATTGTTTTTTGAGTGCTGCTAATATATTATCATCTTTTCTCTTCTTAACACCCTTATTAACATCGGTAGGTACAGCATTTGCATACTCATCACTATTTCCAGTTTCTGAAGAACCTAAAATATTATTATCCAACCATTCTTCATTTGGTTTAATTTGGTCATAGTCTAAATTTTCCATTCCTCCTGAACGTGCTATTTGGTCAATATACTCTTCAACACCTGGTGATGGTGTATATGCCATTTTTTCCATTTTCTTTAATTCACCGTTACCCTTTGGAAAATGTTTAGGTTCCATCTCAAATTTACCTTCAGAACCGTCTTTAAGATAGTCTTTAAATTTATTCATTAAATCTTTCATGTAACTGTCGGTATCCTTCTTTGACTGTTTCATTGCAGAATCCTGAGACTTTATTCCTTCAATCTTTTCTTCTTGAATAATCTTCTCAATTAAATCAATCATTTCCTCTTCTGTCAAACTTAAAGATTCTTTTACTGGATATGTTTTACCATCAACTTCAAACTCATCTTCACCTGCATCTATAGCGTCTTGTCTTGCACCTGAAAATTCATTACCTTCTTCAACTTCCTTATCAGTTTCTCCCGCCGCTTTCTTCATTGACTCTTCTGTATCACCATCACTATCTAAGTCTAAAAAGTCTGGTTTCGCTTTTTTAGCTTCCATTCTCTCTTCTTTTCTCTGTTTAGCTATCTCATAAAATTCTTCCATCTCATCAATTTCTTCAGTGACAGACTCAGTTATTTGTTTAGCCTTTTTGTTGATTTCTTCAGATAGTACTTTTTCTACTATACCGTCAATCATATTTTCAATATCTTTGTTCATATCGGTATTTTTATAATAAATATTAGTGTTTTCTAAAATAACACCTTTTATGTAATCCTTATTAAGATTAAATCTATTTGATATATTTTCAATCGCTTCTTTAACTAAATTGTTTTCAAAAAACTCTAATGCTTTTATATCTCCCTGATTACAATATGGGAATGTTTTACATTTATCTTTTATCTTAACATACTTACCACCTGGTCCTCCGTACTTTGGGAAGTTTTTATCTTTGACTGACCTTAGTTCTTTATAAACGGTATCGGGGTTAGATAATTTTAATGGGTCTTTTTTTGGTCCTCCAAAAGGAGCGTCATATGCACCAACAGAAGATGACGTAGTCGCTTCAGTTGCTTCTTCTTTTTTTGACTCCATTTTTTCTAACTTGTCATAATAATATAGGTCTTCATATATATGGTCCATTGCAATCTCCGTAGCCAAAGATAAATCAGTTGTATGCTCCATTTCAATAGAAACACCTTTTTCCATTTGTTGTATTAATGTTTCTATATCTGTGTTTTGATGGTTCGCTAAATCTTCAATACTCATGTCATCAGCTAAACCACCAGATATTTTATCCTCATTTACAGGTCCACCTTCAGGTTTTGTAGTTAATTCGGCTTCAGTATCTGGTTGGAATAACGTATTTTTTACAGGTTCCCTAAATAATGGTCCTTCAAATCCTCCTGCAGAACCTGCACCTGTAGCTTCTTTAGTCTCCTCTTTACTTATTTCTTCAAAGAATTCATCATAATCTTCCTCTGAAAGCTCGTTGACGACACTCTTTATGTCTTTATTAGCACTAAATTTCATAGCACTAAAATCATCACCATTACCATATTTTGACATCAAATCAACTGCGCTTTTTTGGTAACCTTTTTCTATCGCAGTTTTAAATTCTTTACCTACCTTATTGTTCATTATTTAACATTTCTTAGTGATGGTTCCCAGAAACTTCTTCTAGTCCACATAATTTTATAAAATTCTTTCATGACTTTAGTGACTAACTCGTTAATATCTCCTTGAATTCTACCCCTTCTAACCTCATCTCTTATAGTATCAATGATTTTATTTTCAAACTGTTTAATAGTATTAGCATTTAGAAAATCTTTTATTTCTTTTCTAACTAAAACCTCAATTTCTCTTTTATCTGAATTACTTAAAGCCATGTCTTTTTATTATAAATATTAGTTACCTCCTATTCTCCAATGCACACCCGCACCTGCTGAGAATTTATTTTCATTATCTGTACCAACCCCAATAATAAATGTATTACCTTGTCTTGTTCTATAAACACCTTCCAATCCCATCCAACTTATATTACTTCCGTTAGTTCTAGCCCCAAGACCCGCATAAAATTCTCTTTCATTTATGTATATATTATTATTAACTATTTTAGTCGGTATCTGTATATTAAAATCAGGGTCTCTGTTTAATATACTATTTTGTGTAATAGTATCAGTTAGAACTATAAAACCGAGACTATCAACAAAAATAGTGTCTATATATTGATACTCAGTATAATAATCTTTAAGAATTGCTAATGTGTCCACATCTTGTGGTACCAACACCTCTACTGTATCATATTCTTTAACTACTTTTGTTTTCCATTTTGGGACATAAACTTCTCTTTCTATTTCTAAAGTGTCCCATATCGTTATTGTTTCAGTAACTACTTTTGGTTCTATCGGTTTTTTGTTTCTGTTAAATAAAGTTATACCTGTACCATTACATTGTCGCATAAGGAGTATTATTATAACCAGTATTACAATGGTTATTGATTGAAACCTTTCCCAACCATATCTTTTCATTCTTCTGTGGTTAGTTGTGTTTTCTTCCTCTGTGATAATACTTTCGCCCATTTTGATTTAAATTTATCATAGAATGAAGTTAATTTATTTATTAACTCAACTAAATTTTCATCTAACTTAATCATATCTCCATTAACATAAACACCATTATTTTCTCCAATACTAAAGTAAAATTCTAAATCAAAATCAATTACTCTACCTGACCAATCAACGTTTTGTGGATATAGATTTAATGTACCGAAATCAGATAAGTCCGAAACGTCATTAACAAAATCATCCATAGTTTCCTGAAAAGATATCTTATCATCTGTTGTTAATTCAACATCTTGTTTTTCTTTACCATGTAGAGTTATTATACCACCTGAAACTCTATAAGACTTTTGTTTATCTTCTTGTGGTTCTGTTTGGTCTTCAATTTCGTCTTCAGTATCAACCGCTAAATTATCAGGTTTAATATCCATCTCGTTTAAAAGTCCTAAATTAATAAGCGTTTTTTTAGATTCATTAAGGTTATCCTTCTGAAGCATTGTTCTACTACTCTCAAGTAGTTTTTTAATTTCGTCGTATTGATTACTCATTGTGTTACTTTATTTATAAATATATCAAAATTAAAAGCAGGATTTAAATCCGTACTTTCACTGTAATAGTTGCTCTTAGTGACGATTCCGTTGAACTTCTCTATTCCGTCTACCTTAACGTTATGTCCTATAATTTCTTTAGGGATGTTGAACTCGTTACAAATAAAATCAACTAATTCAATTAATGATTTATTCTGTTCTTCAGTGTATGGTTGCCAAAAATAATGTCCTCTCCACTTTCTTTCGTAAATACTATCCTTATGTTCGTTTCCTATCCAATTAACATAGTAACTGTTTAATGGGTTTTTTCTTAACCACCCTAAGTTTTCTAAACTAATTATAACTGAGTTTTTATTATGTGACCTAACATCCATGTAATTACTATAAGTGTCGGGTGGTATTATATTATATATCGTACCATCTCTACTAATAATATAATGTGGTAACTTTTTATTATTTCCGTTATATCTATATTTCAACGATGATATATAATCAGTTAAATTCCTTGCAGTGTGTGTTAAGATTATTTGTTTTTTTCTTTTATAATTACCTGTTGGTTCAATCCCCTCTATTTTACTAATTTTAACCATTTCTTTTTTGATATACTAACCTTTTATTTTTTTTAGTATCATCTGAACTATCCATTATAATATTACTATCATTCTCAGATAAATCATTAGTTATTTCTTCTTTTTCTAATCTTTTAAATAGAAAGTTAGCCGCTATTACTAATGAAATTGCCAATGGGTCAAAAACAAAAATAATAACCAATAGTAAGTAATTAATTATTTCATTCATAGGTCTCTGTGTTAATTCGCTAAGATATTTTAATGGTCCTAATTCACCAGCTAAGTCTGAATTAGTTTCAACGTCTAATATTTTTAAATCTAAATTACTTATAGAATCTGTTACAACTTCTATTTTATTTGATATTTCATTTCTTCTTCCTATGGCTTCGTCTAATTGAGATTGTAATACCTTTCTTGTTGATGAAGATGTTGTTCTTATTATCTCTCCCGTTTCAGGGTCTTTATACTCTATCACATTGTTAGACAATCCATTTCTTAGTGTAGTTATACTAATATCTATTTGTTCTTTTTCAGTTAATAAATAATCTCTATTTTCTACAAATCTTTCTTTCTTCATTTCAATAACCGCTAATTCCTTATCAACCATACCTGACTTGGTTGCGGTCTCTTGATATGCCGCGGACAAAAATCCATATATACCCATAGATGTTATTACTACCAATATTAATGCAGCTGTTGTTAGATAAAATCTTAATAACTTATTAAGTTTGTCCCAATATTGATATAATAAAGATGCGATAACTAACTTAGATATTTCTAGTGATGACGCCATTATGAGGACTTCTAAACTAGCACCCGCAAATAATTTACTAAGACCACTAACAGAATAGAAAGCAGCAGAAGCACTAACCGACAAAGCGGATAGTGCTACTATAACTGGAAATACGAACTTTTTTAACTCTTTTAAAAATTTCATATGTTTACTATTTACCTACATATAAATAGGTAATAGTATCATAAGTAATCAAAAAGTGTACTACTTTCGTTGCGTAGTTTACGTAAAGCCTTTTCTTTAATTTGTCTTACACGTTCTTTAGTTAGACCAAAATCGTTACCAATTTCCTCCAAAGTCTTTGGTGTGTCAGTCATACCATAGTAGTCTGTTATGATAACTTTTTCTCTTTCGTCAAGTGTATTCATAATACATTGTAACTTCATTTTAAGGGCACTACCGTCGTTAAATGATGCGTCAGGACTGGCTGAGTTTTCATTTTCAATCAAGTCGATAAGAGTATCTCCTTCATCGTTAATGTGATTATCTAAACCTGTAGTTTTTGGTAACATAGCAAATTTACTATCAATCTCACCGTTACCTTTTTGAGCCTCCTTTTTAGCTTTATGAAGGTCTTGAACTACGTTTACTGGAAGTCTAATTGTACGAGAGTTCTCATTCAATGACTGAAGGATTGATTGTTTAATCCACCAAACAGCATATGAAATAAAACGTAAGTCCCGACCCCAATCAAAATTCTTAATAGCCTTCATAAGACCGTAGTTACCTTCAGCAATCAAATCACTAAGGTCTAATCCTTGATTTTGATATTGTTTTGCAACTGTAATTACAAAACGTAGGTTACCTTCAAGAAGTTCTTGGTATACTTCCTCTTTTTGTTGTTCTGTACAATCTTCTGAAGATATTATTATTGCTAACTCCTTTTCACGTTCAGGAGTCATAACTTTGATTTTACGGATGTCTTTCAGATACATCTGAATTTCATCTTGATTGATAGGGTTACTGTTAGACATTAAATTAAGTTTTTGAGTATTCATCTAATATTTGTTTTTCTGAGTTACTTAGTGATTCGATACCTTTTTCTCTAATTTTATCAAGGATATCATCAATTGTAGGTCTTACTTCTTCTTTTCTATCTACCTCATTCATAATATTTTCAAACATACGTTCCATATCATCTTCTGATAACATATTCTCAGGTGATAATGTAGACGTAAGATTAATCAAAAAGTTGTCCATAATATTCATCATATCCTTAAAATTAACATCTTTTTGCTCAATATTTATATTTTCCTCATTTAAATCAAAAAGATTTAATTTAAGTTCAGGTGGCATATAGGCATACATATGTTTTGGTCTTTCAAAAAGAAAGTACTGTGGTGCTACCTTTTCCAAAACTATATGAACATGGTCCCTAAGATTATAAAAACTATATTGTGATTGAAAATTCATTACAATTCCATAGTCTCCATAATTATATTTTACATAACTGTTTTTGTCTGTGAATGATGATAATTGTAATGCAATTAATTCTATGATTTTATCTTTTCCTTTGAAGTCCCCGAAGATAAACAAAAGATATTGGTAGGGTTCATTATGTTCCTTCATGTATTTTGTTTTATAACTATATTTATACTAAAAGTAGAAATATGAAAAAATTAATTTTAACTGAATCTGATATCACAAAGATAATAAAAAAATCTATAGAAAAACAACTTAATGAAGATAAATTTACTATCGAAGTTGAAGAGGGTGCAGATGAGAATGAAAATGGTATAATATCTAAGGATGAGCTACACAAACATTTTGATTTAGATGATGATGGTCAAGTAACTCCTGATGAATATGATGACCATATAGATGACCACGTAAAAAAATTAACAAGTGAGGTTAAAAAAATTATTTCAAAATTGTCTTGAACTTTTTAAGTTGTAAGATATATTTATGAAAAATTAAAAAGTTATGAATCCGAATTTACTAGACAACCGCTTAACCAAACATATATAAAAAAGAGTCCTCCATTATTGGAGGATTTTTTTTATCTAAATTTTTTTGCTCAATAAATTATAAACAAATAAAATATATAAAATGAAAAACACAACAGTTTACAATGAACTCGTCCAAAAGATGAGAGAATTTTTCTTAAGTAAAAACTTTAAGGAAGTCCCAACCCAATCAAGGTTATCAATCTTAGCTGCATGTGAAAACCCACACTCAGTAAAAACATTTGAGTATTGTGGTGAGACATGGCCATTACCACAAACAGGTCAGATGTGGTTGGAGTATGAACTACTTAAAAACCCTGAGTGGGAAGGTGTGTTCTGCGTCTCCACTTCTTACAGAGAAGAGAAAGACCCAATACCCGGTCGTCACGAACTTATCTTCCCCATGTTTGAGTTTGAATCAAAAGGTACAATCGCAGACATGATTAAACTTGAGACTCAACTACTTGAATACTTAGGTTTCGATACCCCAAAACATGAAACATACGACGAGGTATGTGAAGAATATGGAGGTGTAGAAATATTAGAAGATGAACACGAGACAAGAATGTGGAAAGAGAAAGGTTCAGTAGTATCATTAGAGTATTTTCCAAGGAGAACAAACCCCTTCTGGAATATGAGACACAGAGGTGAAGGTATATTCAATAAAGTAGATGTAATTCTATACGGTCAAGAGACAATCGGTTCTGCTGAACGTTCATCAAATGTAGAAGAGATGAGAGATATGTTCTACAGTATAGAAGATGGTGGATATTGTCAGAAGTTATTTGACCTATTTGGAAAAGAAAGAGTGGAGAAAGAATTAGAAGAATTCTTAGGGATGGACTTCTTCCCAAGATATGGTGGTGGTATAGGTATGACTCGTTTAGCAAGGGCATACGAACTACTACAACAAGAACAAATGGAACCTGAATTAGTATGAATTAAAAACCCCCTCTTCGGAGGGGGTTTCTTTTACAACTGAACTTCAAAACGGTTCTTCATACGTTCAATAGACTCTGAAGGTACACCGTGAACATTGTAACCACCGTGACGATTCTCCACAATTAAAGAAAAGACTGTATAACCATTATCTTCAGCCAAAGCGAAGTAAGGGTCCATCTCCCACTTTTGTGTAGATGTATTAGATACCACGATACGTTCCACACCTTCACCCATCAACTCCTCAACCATACTCTGACACCACTTATGTGCGTCAGGAAGTTTTATCGGGTCAAAGTTATACTCACCATCATCACCAGTGAAATACATATCAGATTCGAGGTGGTATCCACCGAGAGATTCTGCGAGAGTAGACTTACCACTACCAGGGAGTCCACGAAGGATATAAAGTTCTTTGTTCATTTTTATTTCATTTTATAGGTTTCATAAATATCATTAGCCTCTACCTCTGCCCAAGTTATAATACTTTCCTCTTGATTTATGTCGTAATCATGTCTAAAAAAAGATTGATGCATCATTTCGTGGAATACCAATCCGTAAGACCATCGACTTGTATTGAGATACACAAAACGTTCGTCGGTGTTAGGGATGAAATTACATAGACCAGCAATATATGCATCATCTTTTGTTGTTGGGTATGATTGTGAGTCGGCAAGAGATAGTCCATGCATTTCATTTACTCCAAAAAATTTAAACACCTCAGATGGATTGTTACCTAACAATAATTTATACCCGTGTCTTTCTACTACTTTCATCTATATTGGTGTTAAAAGTTTTTTTTACTTTCTCTTGTTTCTTTCTATTCTCATACTCCTCGCGACTTTTCCAATCACAGTTCATTCTTACATATAACTTATTATCCATCATGCAAATTTTACTTCAGTATTAACTTCTTTAACCACTCTCTCCACACTGTCATTATTAATCATATTAATAACACGATTAGTGAATTGTTTCTTAGTTTCACCTGAAAGGTTCTCTACAGGAAGTGTATTACCGTAACGATAACCAATCTGCATGTTACTCAATGCCAAAGGAATACCTGAGCTGGTCCAACCAGTATAAAAAGAATAACTGATGGAACCGTTTTTCAAGTAACATACCAAAGACCTTTTGTTACGCATTGAGTCTTGAAGGTGAAGGTGAAAGATTTTTTCTGACATTTTTATTTCGTTTGTTTTACAAATATAGGTATAAAGTTTTAACTCACCAAAAAAGTGTCGCTAATTGAGCGATTTTCTAATAAACAATGTAGTGTTGTTGCAAATAATTCGTTTGTTGGTATAACTTTTATTTTGCCAGTTGTCTTAGTTTTATCAATAGGAATTGTGTCTGTTACGATAAGTTCTGTTAGTTCACTGTCTTCAATTCTCTCATACGCAGGTCCACTGAGAACCGCATGTGTACACAAAGCCCTAACAGATTTTGCACCATTTTCAATCATTAATGATGCCGCCTTACTTAATGTACCTGCAGTGTCACAGATATCATCAACCAAAATAACATCTTTACCACTAACGTCACCTATTACTGTCATACTGTCAATTTGATTGGCAACTTTACGTTGTTTGTAACAGATTGCCATATCAACACCCAAAATTTTTGAGTATGAGTTCGCTCTTTTAGTGCCTCCCGTGTCAGGTGTTGCAATACATAGATTTTCTGTTTTCATATTTTGAAGGTGTGGTACGAATAATGTATTCGCATAAAGGTGGTCTACCGGTACCTCAAAGAAACCCTGTATTTGGTCTGCGTGGAGGTCCATAGTTACCACTCTATCCACACCTGAAGCAGTTAATAGGTTTGCCACAAGTTTTGCTCCGATAGGTACCCTTGGTTTATCCTTTCTATCTTGTCTTGCATATCCAAAGTATGGGATAACTGCAATGATTCTTTTTGCACTTGCCCTTTTAGCGGCATCAACCAATAACAACAATTCCATAAGGTTATCTGTCGGTGGGAAGGTAGATTGTACTATCGCAACTTCATCACCTCTAATTGTCTCTTCAATACTAACTGAGAATTCACCATCACTAAATCTGTGAGTCTTAACAGGAACCAATTTTGTTCCAAATGAATCTGCAACTTTTTTCGCGTACTCTTTTGAGGCCGAGCCTGCCATAATTTTCAACATTTTTTAAACTCTTTTTGAATATCCAACTAATTGATAAAAATCTTTTTTTCCCTCGGTGTACTCTTTCACAAGTTCTAAAAGATTCCGAAACATAAACGCTCCTTTTGTTTGTTTTTCACATTTACTAAACAACTCAATAAATGTGGTTAATGTCTCCATACTGTAATAACCTGAACCGTTTAGTTCGTTGTATTTTTCATTCGCAAACGGTGAGAACACCAATTCATAACTATCCCTTTCGTTATGTGTTTTAAATGGTTCCACGTTTTCATACATCTCAATCATATCATCAATGTATCTACCAACCATTTCTTTGTTTCGTTCACTCTTAACCAAAAGGTCAACAATCCAATGGGTATGGGAAGGCGTCCGAAGACGCTTTCCCTTCTCTTTATATTTGACGATGAAATCTAATTCAGGGTTCCCACCTCTAAATCCCTGATAGAAAGCAACGAGAGTTTTATCACCCATTGTGTAATACCTAAGTGGCGGATAATGTATATCCTCACCTCTCTTCTTATATGTTAATTCTTCAATAACATCCATAACAATTACAAAACTTTTTTACCATATTTTTTAATTACCTCTATCAACCATTGAGAACCTTGATTATAACTTTGGTAGTACGACTTTCCTGTATCTGGATATTCGTTGTAGTTTGATACCAAAAGTATAGTACACGGTAACGTAGTATTTTTAGGTCTAATGTTATCTTTTATTACCCAATCATATTGGTTTTTTTTGTTCTTAGTTTCTTCCATATAAAGAACCCTATCATTCAAATGTAACTCGTACTTATCCATATTAAAAGTCACCTTTGTCTACTTGAAAGCACGTAAGTCCATTATCTCTCCACATATCAACGACTTTCTGTCGGTCATCAAACACACAAAGAATGTTATCCTTTTTATCTCCAGGAAAAAGTGAATCCAACCAATGTTTTTTTAGCTGGTCATCAGGCATAAACATCCAATCTTTAGATGTCGGTCTCATTTTAATAACATCAAAAGGTACATCAAATTTTTTGAGCCACCGTTTGGTTTCATCCTTTGTTGCTTTTGACCGTCCTGAGAGAATAACAATCCTATGTTTCTGACTCAACATCTGAGCCATGGTAATTACCGGTTCGTTTGGTAGGTCAAACCAAACGTTGTTGGGGTCAAAAAAGATGTCCCAATCAATCTTACCATTCTCTTTGGTAGACATCTCTCTACGTTTGGTGATGTTAGCCAAAGTTCCGTCTAAATCAAAAATAACTGTTTTCATAAGACAAATATAAGGTAAAATTTCTATTAATCAAAATAATTTTCTTCAATCCAATCAGCCATGTCATCTTCACCCATGTCTCGCATCATCGTGTATACACCATCCGCGTCTGACATTTTAATCAACATTTTAATCATTTCTTCGTTCATGTGACAAATATATAAAAAATTTTTTTAAAAAAAATAAATTCCGACTTCGACTTCTATTGACATCCGAGTTCTGAATTCATATAATTTATTTTAGATAAACTTAAATTAAAAAATATTAAACTATGGAGACGCTATTTTATGAAAATGAAAAAGAATTTAAAGAAGATGAATACATCTATTCTAAATTGATAAACCCTAAAAATAAAGAGGATGTTATGAGTTTTATATCAAAGATTAAACCTATGTTTACTCATCTTATAAAACATGAATTTAATACAGAAAGTAAGATTGATAAGTCTAAATTTACTGCAGATTCAGTAAGAGACGTTGTTGGATTTGTATATGACGGTAAGCGCTACATTAATGACCAATGGACCGATTCATACAGACAATTTATTTGTGATAATTTTTCTCACTTTTCATATAGAGTATTAAAAGATATTTTAGATACTTATATCGAAAATGACCTTAGTAAGTTTAATAAGACGGTTTTAAAAAGAAAATCTAATTATTTTAAAATTTCTGATGGTAAATATGGTCATACCGTAGCAAGAAAAGAATTACACATTGAAAGACTTAATCAGATGTGTGATGAATTACTAAACCGAGGTAAATTAGAGTTTATTTATAAAAAATAACTTCAACACCACTTTCTTCAAACATCACTCGTGACCGAGCAGCATGGGCATCCCAATGTTCGCGATTACGAGTGGTGTCTTCCTTTTTAACATATATCTTTTTGATACCCGCGTTAATAATTCCCCTACAACAATCCGAACACGGAACACCACATGTTAGATACATAGTACAGTCCTTAGTACTCACACCAATACGAGCCGCGTTTAGTATCGCATTCATTTCTGCATGGACTATCCAATAATACTTTTCAGGTCTTACTTGTCTTTCATCCACCTCATCGTCAATACCACGAGGAAATGAGTTGTACCCTGTAGATACAATCTCATTGTCCTGTCCAACTATTACGGCACCTATCTGTGTACGTTTATCTTTAGATTTAAGTTTTACCGTCTCCGCGATATTCAAAAAGTATTCAGTCCAATTCATATATAAATTATAAGTAAAAAAAAGAGACCCGTAAAGGTCTCTTTAGGTTAATCGTCTTCTTTATTCTCGTCCCAGTACAAACGATTTAAACTCCTGGCGACCAGTCAGACTACACTGACAATACAAATATAGTACAAACTTTTTAAATATCCAAAATAAATCTAGTTCTTAATTTATTAGTCATATCATTTAAGTTTTCCCCTGTCTCATCAAAGAATGTAATAACAACAAAAATGAAACCTTTATCTTTTATATATTCATCTATCTGTATAATTGCAACAGGTTCTCTTTTTCCTAATTTTCTTCTAATCGCAAATCTTGATTTCCTTGGGTCATCCGATTCTATTTCTCTAAATTTTTTACCTGAATCATAATATTTGTGATATAATTTAGGTACTGATAATTTTATCATATCTAATAAAAGTTCTTTATCTGTTAACCTAACTCTATTATATTTAGCCCTTCTTTCATATAAATGCGGATTATCGTAAAAGATAAATGATTTTTCATTCATAGTTGTAGAGTATATAACATCCGCATCTGGATGTACAAACTCTAATAATATTTCTTTTAAGGTAGAAAATAATTTCATACCAATAAATATAACATTATTGTATTACTTTAGAAACATTGTTGTTTTTTTGAATTTTAACTATTGAATCTGACCATTGACTTACCATAGGATTGTGAGTGATAACAAATATCTTTTCAAAATATGACTTAATCTTATGGAAAAACTCAGAAACCATTTCAAGGTTATCGTTGGATATTTTACCAAAGACCTCGTCAAAAACTACAACGTTAGGTTTAGGTAAAGAACATACTTTGGATAACACCGCTCTGAGTGCTAATGATGCGATAGTTCTCTCATATCCACTACCACTACTCATAAGTTTTTCTATCTGTGTATTGTTATCAATCATCCAAAACTCTACCTCATCTTTTTCAGAAATACGAACTTCTAATTTAAACTCAGCAGAATCCATAAGAAGTCTTTGTAACTCAGAGTTAATAACTGGCGTCATGCTTCTCATAATCATTTTAGAAATACCTTTCTTACCGAATAAGTCTAAGTATATCTTATAGATTCTAAGTTTTTCTTCTTCTTCCTTAATTCTATCAATAAAGTTATTAAGTTCTTCAATTTTATCTTTGTACTTATCAATATTATTCTTTGAGGTGGTTATTTTTGAGTTCACACTTTCTTTCTCATTAGTTAGTTCGTCTAATCTCATATCCGCCTTTAACAACACCTCATCAATCTTATTATTTTCTTTAACTTTAAATTCCTGTTCTTTAAATCTCTTTAAAGTTTCTTCGACTCCTTTCTTCTTTAATTCAAAAGACTCTATCTGAATTTCATATTTTTCCTTCACCAATTTGTTTTTTTCATATTCATCAAACTGGTTTTTAAGGTCAACGAACGTTTCCTCTTCTTTGGTGAATTTCTTAACTTCTTTAGTATAAGTCTTAAGATTTTCTTTTAACGTTATTAATTCTTTTTTCTTCTTTTCAGAATATTCAGATTGTGCAAGTGTTATACCACAGTATTGACATTTGATACCTCCTTCAAACTCCTTTAACTCTTCTTCAATGTCATTAATTTTTGACTCTGTAGTACCAAAATTAACCTTAGATTCAGACAATAACTCTTTAACACCATCATGTTTATCTTCTTCGTAAAACTTTGGTGGTTCAACAATGTTAAGGTTATCAATATCCTTTTGAATATTAACAATCTTTGATTCATAGTTTTTAATTTCCAAATCTAAGTCGTTTGGGTTTACTCTGAGTAAGTCTTTATCAATACCTGTGTGTTTTTTTTGTAACCACTCATCACGGTATCTCTGACCTTTTCCTATTCTGTCATTAACATCTTTGATTTGGTCATTATAAGTTTTGATGTTATTCTCCTCATCAGAAATTTTTTCTTTATTAGTTTCAATATCAGATTTCAAATCTTCAATGTTGTAAAGATTTGATGTCATTCTTTTGCTGAAGTTAGAAACAATTTCTTTTGCTGCTTCTTCTTTTAGTTTAAGACTATCCAACCCTAAGAACCTTGATAGTACCTGACCTCGTGCGGTTGGTTTAGAATCTATTAGTTCTTCTAAATTACTTGCAGTGGTAAGAATGGTCATAAGGAAGTCGTTCATCTCTCCTATTGACCTCTTAATGAATTCTTCAGTCTCTCTTCTTTGTTCACCAGTAAAGTTAACCAAAGAACCGTCAGCCAACTTTTTGAAGAAATCTAACTTAGTACTTACAGTGAACCCCTCACCACTTCGTTTTGGTTTTCTAATGACCTCACGAACGATAATGTAGTTTTCACCATCAATGGTGATATCACCTTTAACACTGACTTTGTTTTTATCTCTGAACCTATTGAATATCTCTTCAGCCTTATTTGTTTTTGTTGTTGTGTTAAAGAATAAAAAAAGTAAAAGGTCAACAGTTAATACTGTCTTACCACCAAAGTTAGGTGGGTTTGACTCAACCGCAGTTATACCTTTTACTTTGTTAAAATCTAAAACTTGGTTGTCACCAAAAGACAAAAAGTTAGAAAACTCAATCTTATTTATGTACCACTTTTTAAATGGTGTGATATCTGATTTTTCAGTACTTACTTTATTCTCAACAATATCGTTGAACTCAAGAATATCTTTCTCGTCATCAGATAATTCATGTACTTTGAGGTACTTAGTAATTAAATCTTTTTGAAAATTTTCATCCAAAATATTCATAGATACATCGACCGATTGAATTTCGTCTTCAGTAGATTTTACCTTAGTGACTACATTAACATTTTTTGACCCGTACTTTTTTTCAAAATATGCCCGTACTCTCTTTATTCTTTCTTGAGTAAAATTATCGGGCGTGTCTTCCCATACCACTTGGATATAAGGATTTTCAAATGTTTCTACTTTTAGGTCGTGGTTCATATATTCATAATTAAATTCAATTGGTTGATTGAATAAGTCCATTAAAGTTTAATGTCCAAAGGTTGTTCTGTTGTTATTTCTTCATTTTCTGTTTGTCCTGATGAAGCGTTTAATTCTTCCATTCTCTTCATCATCTCTTCTTCCCACAGTTTTTGAATTCTGTTCTGTTGGGTTTTCATGTTTTGACTTCTTTTTTCTACTCTTTTACGATGAGCTTTTTTACCACCTCTTAATCTTGATTTTGGCATGATATTTATATTTAAATTAGTTTATTATGAAAAAGTTTCTTAAAAAATTTATGGACAATATTTGGGTTAAGTTATTGTTTTCAATCTCAATTATTGTCGCGTCTATACCATCAATAATACAAGATTTTCAGGAACCTGTCAATAATGGATACACACATTATGGATTATTAATTGTAGGTTTAATGTATTTATTAGAAAGTTTACTATGGATACTAGACATTTGGAAAATCTCAGAAAAGAACTAAAGTCTTTTGAGGATTCTATTTTTAATGGTGAGGATATTAACCATAAAAAATTCTTTTTACTGAAGAAAGAGTTAATAGATAATCGTGAATATTGTAAAGATTTATTAGAACTTTATGAACTTTTAGAATCGACTATCGATAAAATACAAACCGATAAAATGAATAAGAGATTAAATATATTAACTATATGGTCAACACTATTCTTACCCTTATCATTCTTTACCGGATTGTTTGGTATGAATTTTAATGATATACCTTTTCTTACAAGTCACTATGGTTTTTGGATTTTCGTATTTGTTAGTTTTGTAACTGTTGGGTGGTTATGGGTCTATTTTAAAAGAAATAAATGGTTTTAACCAATAAAGTACTCTATCATTTTACCCATCCTACCTTCTGAAAACCCTCCCATAAATAAAACGTATGCCAAATATATCCAACCTAAAAAAAAGTGAACTAACCCCCATAGTATTGATTTATTAAAGTACCAACTAACAAACATAGCGATTACTCTAAATATTAATCTATAGTCTGTAGGTAGTAGATGAAATCTATATATTTCTTTTTTTTCTTCGTTTGTCATTATCCTCTATTTTCTTCAAACCATTCTACAATCGCGTTAATTGCCCATACACCACCTGATGCTAACATACCGTCAAAGAATAAACCAAATGCAGGATGTAAACCAAAATAGAATGTAAACGGTGAGAAGAATAGACTCATAAAGAATCCAACCCATGTTGATGTACACATAACACAACTTATTAGTCCTGATATAAATCTAAAGACTGTTGATATTATTGGTATGCTAGTTTCTGCGGTTATGTGAATTGAGTTTCTTAATCCCTCAAATATAGAACCATAAACTAAAATGTTTGTCATCCCATAAGCAGCTATTATCCAAAAAATTATTTCCATTATCTATATAAATTATCGTTTAGGTTTGATGACCTCATATATTGTGCTTTAATCGGTCCTTTTATTTCTTGTAATTCTACAATATTTTTCTCTAATTGTAAAATGTTCTCATCCTTTTTTCTAATATCTTCTCTTAGTTTCTGTATTGTGTCCTGTAAAAGTTTTTGTTTGTCTTTATTTTCGGTTTCTTTTATTACCTCAACTTCTTTGATGACTTCCTTTATTACTTCTACAGGTTTTTCAATTATAACTTCTTTCTCAACTATCTCAGGTGGTGTGTTTTCCAGTTGTTGTATTTTTAACAATAGTTCATTTTTTTCTTCTTCCAACTGACTCATCTTTTTTGAGAGTTCATTAACTTGTTCATCATCTGTAATATAAATTTCTTTCTCCACAATAACCTCAATGGGTTTTTCAACCTCTTTTATAACTTCTTTTTCTACTACTTTTTCAACTTCTATTATCTTATCCACCTCCTTTATAACTTCCACAGGTACTTCTTTTATAACCTCTTTAATTATTTCTATAGGTACCTCTATTTCCTTTATAACCTCCTTCTGCACTTCCACTATTTTTTCTACAGGTACTTCCTTTATAACCTCTTTAATTACTTCTTTTTCTATTACAGTTTGTCCATCGATAGTCAGTAGTCCATACTTTTCAATACGGTAACCTTTATCAAAGCAGTCCCTTATGAACTTATCGTAGTCAAGTTCATTAAGTTTGCAAAATTCTTTTATTTCTTTTTCTTCTGAAGATGAAAAATTATACATTAACGAGTCGTTCATTACCTTTTTCTAAATCTTCTATAGACTTTATTTTAAAATTCAAGAACGGTCTAGGATTATTCAAATCTATAGTTTCATATTTATCTTCACTTACATGGTATATTCCATAACCATGTCTCTTAACACTTTCACCAAAGTTTTGTTGTATCGTAGAGCCAATCATGTATGCCTTATTTTTACCAGGTATATCGAAGATTTGTCTTTTGTGTATATCACCACACAAAACTAAGTCACACCCTTTGAATCTGTCAGTGTCAAATCCATCTTCAAACTTATAACCAATATCCGTTGTTAACCCTTGGATAGGTCCGTGAAACAATCCAATCTTAAGATTGTCTGATTTATCTATCTGAGGTCTAACGTTATGATTAACTAGTGAGTAAACGACCCAATCAATATTTTCATCTACATATACCCCACTATCTTTATAATAGATTATATCAGGGTTTTTAAGTGAGTCTATGATAGGTGATAGAGCATCAATCCTACTTAGGTTACTTTCAAGAAAATCGTGGTTACCAATAATAAGAACTGTTTTACAGATTTTAGAACATTCAGTTAGAATCCAAACAACAAAATTTATTAATTCAGGTGTCATCTGATTTTTAGAGTGAACTAAGTCGCCAGTAAAAACAATTCTATCAGGTTTATGTTCCTTCCATTGTTCTAAAGCATCTTCTAAAATACTACGATATAAATCATGGTCTTTAAATAATCTGACATGTAAATCAGAGAAATGTATAATTTTGTTAATCATATTAAATACAACTTAAATAACGCTCACCTCTATCACAAAGGAAAGTAACAACAATCCCTTTAGGGTTATTTTTTTCAACCCATCTTTCAGCAGCTAAAACATTTGCACCTGCAGAGATACCAACAAAGATTCCAAATTCACGAGCCAATTTACGTGCACGTTCCTTAGCATCTTCAGTACTAATAGTAACAACTTCTTTTATTTTATTCAAGTCAACTAAAAATTTAGAACCATCTCCTATCCCTTGAATCCCGTGTAACCCCGGTTCTCCACCACTCATAACAGGAGACTCTTCAGGTTCTACCGCAATCATTTTACATAAAGGATATCTTTTATCCAATGTTTCTCTACATCCCATAATAGTACCACCGGTACCTGTACCACTAATTAAAGCCTCAATAAAAACATGATTACTTTTAGTCGATATATGGTCACAAAACTCTATAATTTCTTTACCAGTACCTTCAATATGTGATTTTATATTAAGTGGATTATCAAACTGATTACAGTTAAACCATCCGTTTTTTTCTGATAGTTCATTTCTCAATTTAATCGCCCCGTCAAAATCACCTTCACCTACCTCAATAAGTTCAGCACCATAAAGTCTCAACATCTGTTTTCTTTCCTCAGACATATTTGATGGCATTACAATTTTACACTTATACCCTCTTTCCGCTGCTAACCAAGCAAATGAAATTCCCATATTACCTGAAGTTGCCTCAATAATGGTATCACCTTTTTTTAAAACACCCCTTTCTTCGGCATCATTAATAATATAACTTGCCGGTCTATCTTTTATGGAACCTGTTGGATTAAAAATCTCAGCTTTAGCATAAATTTTATCGCTAATTTTTATCATAGGTGTATCACCAATATTATTAGAAAGTTTCATGGTTTTTGTGTTATTTAAATCAAGGTAGTTTATTTTATACATTACTTCTTCTAAAAAATCTAAGTCTTCTTTGTGCTTTTTTTCTTCTCTTTTTTATTCTCTTGAAGAATATTCCTTTTTCACTTTGATTGATGTTTTTATTCCAAACTTTAGAGTTATTTACTTGCTCTGTTTGATGTGTTCCCCAATCATTGAATTTAAATATATCATTCTGAGAGAATAATTTATATGGTACTAATAGGGCAAATATATAAATAATTTTTTTCATTATACAATGAATTCTTTATTAATGTGTCCGCATTCGGCACACTTATAAGTTTCCATCGGAACAAGTTGGTCATCTGGTGTTCCAACGAGCAATTTACTAATTTTTTTTATAATTGTCACCTTATCGAAGAAAATATTTTTACAATTTTCACATTCGACATTTGGTTGGTCCGCAACATTAACTTTTATCTGTTGACCTCCTTGATTTAAATTATTTATCTCCATTTTTTCTATTATCTATATGTATTATTACTTCATTATAATATTCTATGAAATGTTCATTCCACAAATCCCATTTAATATTAACACCATCTACTGAATAAACTTTATAATTAGTAAACATTTTAAGATAAGAATCTCTAAAAGTTCTAAACTTTTCTTTAGTTTCAACCGTATTAAGATGCCATTCACCTGTAATTTTTCTGACATTTTTAAAAATCCATTCTACATTATCATTATTGAATACGTCATACTCTCCTCCTTCACAATCTGTTTTTAAAAAATCTATTTTTTCTATTTTAAATTTTTTAATAAAATCACTGAATTTTACTGTTGGTGTAAAATTAAATGATTTTCCAAATTCATATATATTATGGTTATCATGAATAAATTTAGTCTCTTTTCCAATACCATATGGAATAATAGTTCTATTTATGCCTTCAGTGTTTTTAGCTAATGGACAAATAAATTCTATGCTAGGTTCAAAACAGTAAAGATGTTTTATTTTCTTATCTCTGTTTACGAATCCGAAAGGACCTACACTCGCACCTAAATCTAATACTACATCGTCCTCTTCAACATCAAATACTTTAGAATAAACATGTTTTTCTCCTAAAAATTCTTTTTTTATAGTATCAATATACCATTCACTAGTATTACCCCAATCAAAATTTTCGAAATTACTCATAATTCTTCTATCATTAATTTTATTTCAGCTTCTAAATCTTTACACTTATACACCTTATAATTTTTATTTTTCATCGATTATCAATGTATATAATAACAGTATAATAATATTCAATAAATGGTTGTAATCCTTTTTGATTTATACTATCATATGGTTCATCAAAAAATAGTGACCATGTTATGTCCACCATATCATGAGAATAAACTTTATAATTTTTAAATCTAATTAAGTATTTATCTCTAAAATTTTTAAATAAATTTTTTTCCTCTTTTGTATAGAAATGCCACTCACCAACAATATAATCAACGTTTTTTATAAGAAATTCAATATTATCATCATTAAAAATTGCATACTCACCTCCTTCACAATCTAATTTTAAAAAATTTATTTTATTTATACCATATAAGTTTAAAAAGGTAGAAAACTTAATATTTTCAACAAAATTGTCATCATTATAATAAACATTATTATTTTGTTTAGAATATAAATCGTCATATGCAACAAATTTATTAACCTGAGTGACTGGGTAACCTATAGTGTTTTTTACGAGAGTCGGAAATAAATTTTTTGATGGTTCAATACAAAAAATATGTTTTGGTTTTTTTTGTAATATAGTTTTTGCAAATAATCCTATAGATGACCCAACATCTACAACAATATCACCCTCCTTAACTTCATTAAACTTTTCATAAACACTACCATTACTAAACTCTTCTTCAAAAAGTTTTTTTGTGTTTCCTTCAATATATCCCCAATCAAAATTTTCGAAATTACTCATAATTCTTCTAACATTAATTTAATCTCAGCATCCAAATCTTTACACTTGAATACCTTGTAGTTTTTATTTTTTTCATTAATCCAAATTAGGTAACAATTACCAATCTTTAGATTTGTGTTCTTCTCAATAATATGTTTATACAAAGATAATTGTAGTGAATATGTATTTATTTCACAAACATCTAAATGTGAAATAGGTTCTTCAAATCTTTGTCCATAATCATTTTTTGTTTTAATTGCTTTGTTGGTTTTGTAGTCCCAAACTTCTAACATACCTGACTTTTTATTATAAAACAAACAGTCAACCATCCCACCTATTCCGTAATCCTCATCACCAACAACCAATTCCATTTTAACAGGAATCAAATTTATTCTTGAGTCCTCATAGAAGTTTTTGAATATGGTCTGACATTTATCAAAAGACTCTTTTATAATATCATGACCAAATTCTTTAATAGCGACAGACGGGTCATAAGGAAATTCTTTATTATTCCACCAGTTTTCTGCATAATCATGAACGGCTGAACCTTTAACTGTCGAGGTGTCCCTTTTTAAATCCCAATCAGATATTACATCTTCTACTTTTAGTCCTCTTTTTGACGCATATTCTTCAGCGATTTTTTGTGTCTCAAATTTAGGTTTAAACTTACCAATGAACTTGGTTGCACTCATAAGCTCACGGTCACCAATAAAATATTTGTGTGGACCATCATAATATTTTACGTGGTTAAACTTACTTAATTCTAATATCGTTTCCATTATTTCTCTAATTCTATATATGAACCTTCAGGTATCTCACCTCTCAAATCTCCTAAGTCTTTACCCTCAGGTAGTTTAACTATTTTTACTCTACCATATAATTTACCACCTGACAACTTATAGTAAAGTTTCTTTGCATCTTCCCAAGCGTCATCATCAAGACAAATTATAATATCTTTCTTGGCTCTTTCATAGAGAACCTCCCATAAATTATCATTTATGAACTTGCCAAGTAGTGGTATTGAGTTTGGTACAAAGAATCCGTCAAATACACCTTCTACTATCCATATATCTTCATTCCAATCTATTCTACTCTCATTAAAGATAAGAAACTCCTTAGCGGCTTCAGGGTTTTTGTATTTCATTCTTGTATTAGGGTTCCAACTTCTACTCACAAAGTAGTTTAGTTTACCCTCATTATCAAACGAAGGAACAATTATACGACCCGCATAGTCACCTTCGTAAGCAAAACCTATGTCGTACTTATCTATAATCTCTTGGGTGATGCCACGACTCTTTAAATAGTTCATGGCTCTTCTTTTCTCAGGAAATATATCACTCACATCCTCAAACTTGTGGTATTCTTTTGGTAGTACTAACTTTTTGTATTGTTTATCTTCTTTGATAAACTCGTCGGGTCTGATAAGTTCATAGTATTGTTTGTCTTTTTTACCCCCATATCTTTCTATAAGCCAACCTAAATGACCTTTTGTGTTGTGTGTCTCGGCACATGCCCAACATTTGAATACGTGGTCACCGTAGTTGACTTCAAGGTTTCCTTTTCCGTCTCCCTTATCCAAACCTTTAATATCGTATGAACACACAGGACAATCAAAAGAAATTTGGTGACGGTACTCATTGTGATTATGAGCGTCACCAAACATTCCTGTCAACATATCAACAATTAAACCTTCATCTGTATGTTCCATACTAAAAGGTAGACAAAAAAGAATTGTTAATCAATTTTTATTACTTATATAATCTGTTTTCCTCAGGTGAATACCACTCATTTAGTGAAGACGGAACTCTGTTGTGGTATCCTAATATTTGTTGCATTTTATCTGAGAATTCATCTTTCCTTTCATATCCTATAGCTCTTGGGTAATCTAATAATTGTTTATAATATGGTAACGAAAGTGTTATTGGTAATCCTCTCCTAATTTGTGTCGTTTTATTTATGCCTGAAGCATGAAAAATATTAGAGTTCCATATTATAATATCTCCTGCACTACCAGTCATAGACTTACAGTTTTCTTCCCAAAATTCTTTACTAGGTTCTTCCTCTATTAAGTGAGAATAGGGTAGTAGTAATGTACCACCATTTTCAATCGTAAAATCGTCTACCATAACTAAAATATTTAAAAGTAATGGTACCTTTCCTGAATATCCTCTGATATCTCTATGCACTTTTTTATAAAATAAATCAGATTCTGATTTTATATTACTTAACGCACTAAAAGAATTTAATATACATTTACCACCAAAATAATTTTTCTCTAAAGAATTAATTAATCCTTTATCTATCATTTCTTGTACAAAATCAATAAATGTATCATCACTCGCTAAAACATTCATTGCAACTCCATCTGATGTTATACCATTATTATTTTTTTCTCTAATTTTTTTATGTTCATCAAATAATTTTGGTAATACTCTATCTATTTTAGATAACTGTTCTTTGGATACCCACTCTCTTAGTATGACATATCCTTTAGTTTTTAAATTAAAAATGTCTTCTTCTATCATTTTAAGAATTTTTCTCCTTTTTTTCTGTTTCTTATTATCTTAGCAGGATTACCGTAAGCTAAAACATTATCAGGTAAGTCTTTAACTACTAAACTACCTGAACCTACTACTGTATTCTCACCTATAACTAATCTATCTATTATTGTAACCCCTAATGTAATTGCTGAAAAATCTTTTAATTGTACATAACCACCGGTTATAGAACCGGCAGATATACTAGCATAATCACCAATAATACAGTCATGTTCTACTTGAGCCCCTGTGGCAAAAAATGTAAAGTTACCTATTTTTGACTTAGGATTAATTATACATCCAGCCATCATAACGACACCTTTACCTATCTTCACATTTTCACCAATAATAACTGAAGGGTGAATAGCATTAACAAAATTAAAATTAGGTACTAACTCTTTTATTTGATTATAAACATGGTATCTAATCCAATTATCACCTATCGATATTACACCTCCTTCAATATCATATTCATATATTAATTTTTCTAAATTTTCTTGTCTACCTAAAACTTTATAACCAAATCTATCACTACCTATTTCATGTATAGAATCTATTATACCTACAATATTATATTTTCCTTCTTTATTAATAATATCCGCAGTATAATGGGCTTGATTCCCTCCCCCTATTAATACAATCCTTTTCATATTAATTATCAGTTTTAGTATATATTTTAAATTTACTTAAATCAGGGTATGGTAACTCTAAATCTTCATTATGTTTTTTATTACCATTAATATCATAGAACTGTCCCATAAGTAGACATCCTCTAGCCGCTAACTCAGGCATCATATAAAAGTTCCAACCTAACATATCTAAATTATCATCATGATATGAGCATTCTCTTCTACCACTATATCTTGCTCTTTTGAACCACAGATAAGCATCATGATTATCCGTTAATATTGCACCTCCCTTACTTAATTTAAAGTGTTTATATGGTCCAGTAAATGAAACACAGATATGTTGATTATTTTTATACATATCTGCAGTAAAAGTAAGTGCTGAATCCCATACATTGGAACCTTTTAGTTGATACATACCTTTAATCGTTTTACCTTTGACAGGTTCGAATTCAACTTTTAGTCCAGCATGTATTATCTCACAAGGTACTGATGGATAAGTTCTACAAGGAATAGTTATTTTATCCTTAATTGATTTTTTAACATAATTTTCATAATATAATGCTAAAAATAAAGCATTAGACATATTATCAACTGTCACCACATAAGGTGCCCCTGTATAGTCCGATAATTTTTTTTCAAAATCTTCAGTGACCTTGTAGATACCGTTCGCCATTTAATTTAACTTTTTTAAAAAAGTACAAAACTTTTTTTAAAAAGTAAATTACCAAATTTTCTCTTTTTTCATATATCCTAATACACATGTATAAGCGTCTGCTTGGTCAAAACATTCCTTCTTTAAGGTGTTATTTCTAGTATATAACCAAACTATCTGTGGTTCTTTATTTGAGACTTTATTCCAAATAATTTCTTTTTTATCAATGTCTTTTGGTAACCCTCCGAATAAAACTCTTTTACCTTTATCGTTTTCCTGTACTAACTCAGGCCAAGCGTATTTTCTTGAGTTATAGGTTGAGATATATTTTGGTATTATACCTAATACTCTATAAATAGACCTAGAAATCATAGAATTATATCTTAGTAATGTTCCAACAGTCCATACATTATTCGAATTAAGTAGTGGCTCTTCTATAATAACTTTAGTAATTCCTAAATCTTTATAATTTTTTAGTTTTTCTTCAAAAGCATCAACTTTATACATTAACTCTTCTACTTTATCCTCTGGCCTTGGTTTAATTACCGGTGATACATGTGTTAACTCTAAAAGGTTTTGTGTATGTAAATCAAATAATGCCCATCCTATAGTTTTAGTTGAGATATCTAACCCCAAAACTTTTGGGGAATTCTTGAGTGTATTTTTTGACATATAAATTAAAAATCAAACTTTATACTGTACTGTTGTACACCTAATCTTTTTTCAGGTGATTGTACTTTAGTAATAATCATAAGATTTTTTTCATTATCGTAAAGTCCAATTTCAGATACATAAATACTATCTGTATTACTCCAAGTAGGGTTACTTGAATTTAGAAATTGTGTACTACCTAAGTTACATAAGTAGTTCATAACATATATTGTGGCTTGTATGTCAGTTTGGACTGTCCCGTAGAAGAAGTATTCTCCTCCAAAGTTTAATGTTGCACCTGTATCTCCTTGTTGTGGTATGTCAATATAATTATTTAATCTATAACTATTTCCTGAAGACACTGCATTATCAAAGTCTGTTTTTGTTATTAAGAATGTAGTTTTCTTTAATCCATCTACAGTAATAAAATTATTCTCTGTATATGCACTCATCTGATTGGTGACGTCTATTTCATACCAACCATCAGGTAATGGTTTTTGTCCTGTTGCGACTTTTTGTACTAATATTGTTATTTCATTAGCGTTAAATCCACTAACATATGGTGTTGTATTATCTCCCATCATAAACGGGAATTCGTCACCCAACCTAAATGTTACGTCAGCACTATCAGGTGGACACTCAGGGTCAGTACCTGAAATTAAAGTATAATAGTTACAATGTAAACTATTTGTATCTGATATACTGTTAAATCTATAAGTTACCCATAAAGATTGTGAACTACCACTTAATATTCCTTCACCACTACTAACACTACCATCAAACGAATTAGGAACAATTAAACCTAATTTAGGTGCGGGTAAAGTCCAGTTTCTATTTGACTTATAACTTAATGCCGCAATTATTTCATCATCATCAAAAGTAATTATTTTTAAATCAGGCCATACCTTACCTACTCTATTAGGGTAACCATTACTATTAGTGTTAGTATCCCACAAGTGATAGTATCTTAAACCAGGATTATTCATATTACTGTTAACATTTGACTTCAAGTAATGTACCGTAAATAAATTTAGTGAATCAAATCCAGGTGGGTCAACGTAGAAAGTTTCACCGATTTCACTATTATTTGATTTATGCCACATTAACCATGGAATGTGTATTTTAAAGTTTCTAGCCTGTCCTGTGTTGTTAGGATATAAACTATCATATGGTTGTAATGCAAACTTTTCACCATACAAATTATCTATAGATTGATTAGTGTAATGAACAATAGCAATTGATTTTTGATTAGAGGGTGATAAATTTATTTTTTCTGAAAATGAATTATAATAATATGTACCGCCACTATCAGTCTGACCTGAATTAGTATTATAACCTAAATATTCTTTTGTACCTACATATTTTTTAGAATCGTAATTAGTAAACCCTTGATGTGTTGTTGAGAATACTCCTGCCGGTGACTCAGTCCATGGGATATTCATATTCCATATTTTGACATCCGTATTTGATACATCACAATTACTTTCAAAATCAATAGCGTCTTGATTCCAATAAAATTCAGGAGTAAATGTATCATATAATTCAGTCATTCCTGAGGGATAAATCATCGCTCTAGTTAAACCTGTATAACCTTCAGTACCATATCTTGGTAAATCTCTATCTAATTGTAAATAAACAGTACCTGTACTACCTGATGTATCACCTGTAACTGATAAAACCTTGTATGTTAATATTGGATAGTTATTAGTTATTGCACTTAAGCTACCTACACTTTCATAATAAATCGTTATAAAATCTCCGACCTCAGCCTGTCCGTTTACACTAGCACTTAATTCATTATAAGTAAGTGTAAGTGTTTGACCTGAATTAATATTTGAGATGTCTGAGACCCAATTTGGATTTTTTGTATACCCTGAGGTATATATCACTCTATTAAAATCTGACGTACTACCAGTGGCGAAAAATCCTCTAGGTGCTGCAGTATTAAAAATGTTATCAATATATGAAGATTTAACAGGTATACCAAACGTATTTGTTGAGTTTGAGTCGGTATAAATAGGATACTTTATATTAGCTTGATTTTTTTCTGGAATAGGTGAAAGACTTTTTGCATTATATTCACTATCTAATACCATACCGTTACTCAATATCTCCCCATCAATACAGTCGTAACAAACTTCACTATCACCTATTTGGAAATAAGATATATTAAACGTACCTTCAGACATTTTTCTTCGGGCAGCATCTGTTAACTTTGTTGTTAGTAACGCGGCGGTGTCTTTAATTATATATCCCATTGTTTATAAATATTCAATCTATTATTTTATTATATTAAGAAGAACAATCTTGTTCACTTACTGTGATATTAGATAACGGTGTTGGATATATTGCACTATCACAACTACTACCACCTACTACTGAAATGTTCTTTATTTGTAAAGATGTAATATATTTACCTAACATCTGACAATCTTCAGGACTGCAAGCTGCACCACCACCATCTATTATAACAGATTGTGTTACTGAACCAACAATAGTGTCACCACCTGACATATTAACTGAATTAGCGTTTTGTTTAAATGTAGTGTTAGTTTCCACGACAGTGTCACTACATACATTAGTTGTATTAACAATGTCTGAAGTTGTATCATACGATAAATTTAAATTACCATTTTTAACTATTTGGTGTGATTGACTAAAGCTAGCGATACCTGAATCTCTTTCTATTCTTTGATGTGTTAATTCAATATCAAAATTTAAAGTGATATTAGTGGGTAAAGTAGGTGTTACCTGAACATCGTAGGACCAACTAAGTGCTCCTCCAAATAAAGATTGTTGTTCATATGTTGTAGATATAATATACTCTGTTTCTGGACTACCTTCATTAATTGTAAATGCGACTGTAGCACTACCCGAAGTACCTGAAACTTCACCAACATAACTATCAGGTATTAAGTTTAAAAATAATCCTGATGATGAATATGCGGGATATGGTGCAACATTAGGTATTCTATAAGAGTATGGAGGTTGACCTCCAGATGCCTCTAGAATTACAGAACCATTATTATCACCCTCACATACTTCATTATATGTTGTTGCGTTAACAGTTATAGGTAGTCCCAAACATTCACCTTCTATTATAGTCCAATTATCAGGTCTCGACACACCAATGTTAACCCAAGTACCTATAGGTATAATACTGTTTGAGTTTTGTATCATTAGTCCTTCACCTATGTTTGACCATGGAGTTACTTCCCATCTGTCATTAGATATACTATATTGTATAGTTATAGAATTACCTGAATTTTCCCATGTAAAATTACCATTAACATCAACACCTGTCTGTGTAAACGTATACTGTACATCATTAGACGTTAGACATAATTTTGGTTGTATGACGGGATTTGGTGTTGATGGGTCGCAGTTTATACATTCATTATAAACGCTATCTACAACTGTAACCTGATATGTTTGACCTGTATTAAGAACGGTACTATCATATGAATAACATCCCGTTATTCCACTAAGTTTATATACTTTATTTTCAATAATACCATTCAGAGTATTTGTATATAATTCCGTACTTGTTAATGCGTCATTATTTAAGTATTTAGTAAATTTATTTGATATGTTTGTTTGATTATCAAATACTATAGTAGGGTTTGTTTGCCATCCAAAGTTCTTAAGTCCTGCACCATTTTTATATTCTAAAGCTAAATTACTATATGTCGTTGTACCTGTTAATTCTTTATATACGTTTTGTGTTTCTAAATTAATTAAATTTAAATTTAAAGGTCCAACACTTTGTATATCACTGTCATATTTAGTCTGAAATTCAGTATTACTTATAGTGTCCCCCTCTATTGATGCAACTAAATGTTGTAAATATGGTATACTTGAACCACTATTAGTGATATTTGGATAAACTAATCCATCAAATTCCCCGTTTTGGTCTTTTATATCTTCCCATACCTTTAAGAAAGATTCGTATTCATATTCAAACCTATTAGTGTATTCTTTTTCTGTTTGTACATTCCAATAATCTCCATATAATTCAAAAGGATTAAAAATTAAAAAATCTTTGTAAGGTACGTTATCATAAACAGGTACTTTACCGTGATACATACCGACTTCATCATCTGCATTATTTGTTATTATTATTACCTTATACTCTATTTGACCTCCTATAAAATCACCGTATACTGTACTACTATTACCATCCATAGATGATGTAACTGTAAATGGTACACCATTAGTTCGACTATCATTTATACCATAAGTACCTGTTAGTTGATATCCATTATTTATCCTTTTGTATATGTCTGATGTGAGTCCTTCAGGTGTTGTAGTACTAAAATTAAAAGATGGATTATTAGGTACACATTTTCCTGAATCATTTGATTGACACCATCTTGAATCATAAACGGAGTTGTCTACCGATTCTCCGTTTATACCAAATGAACTTACTACTGTACTATCCGATAATGTACCACCTGTCAGTGACCCCAAATAAGGATATGTCGCCCACCATAACCAGTTTTCACCATTATTATTTTTAGAACCTATAACTCCTTCATATAATTGACCACCAAAACCATTATTAACTAATCCTTGGTATGAGGAACGTATTGATTCAGATGTTAATGATAATGTATTAGTATTTAGACTAACACCATCATAAAAAACATATATGTCAGGATTATAAGAATCGTCACATTTAAAAAACTTATTCAAATATGGGTCATCCCTACCTGTATCCGCGGTACTTTGTAATTGGACGGTACAAGTTTTACTAATAACGTAGTCCCCTTGATAGTCGGTCACTGTTGCCGTATAATTTCCCGGTGATAGTCCTCCTATATAGGTTCCTTGTGTACCATTGTTCCAAACTACTGTATAAGGTGCAGTACCACCATTAATATATAATTGTATTGAACCATTCTGTGTATCTGCGTTAGAGGCATTAGTTACATAACACTCAACTTCCATAGGTGCTATCGTAATAATATTACATGTATTTCCTGATATTTGTGCCATTACAAATAAATATCTTAATTAAGAAATAATGTAATAAGATATTCCTTTTAATAAATGTTTATTAAACCCATTCATTTTTTTTAATTCCATAATTTAAAAAAATTTCTTCATCTTCATTTATATCCTTTATAGAGTAATACTCGTAAATACCTCTATCAATATCTATTATAAAATTTATATTTGGTTCGTCATTATGGTTATATAATGAACCATACCCTAAAACTATATGGTAGTGTTCTTTATGTTTGTATAAGTGTTGATTAAGATTATTTTTAGTACCTATACCGTTTGAGACGATTTTTTTGTCTATTACTAAAAACGGTGATACTTCAATACATTCTCCTTTAGGTATAAACTCTTTTGTAAACACACCGTTACCCTTACCTTCAGAATTTTTTACATATAATTTAAAATGAAACATCTTCACCATATTTTATAGTAAGTTCTTCATTTTTGTCAATATCTATTAAAGAATATAATTCTAAAATTTTTACTTCTTCATTCTTCCTTATCACACAATTAGGTGTGTCAGAATGATTTATAAGTGAACTATAAGAAAACATTATACACACACTTTCTTTAGAGATTCCAAAAGTGTATTTATTCAGATTTTCATCTACAATTTTTTCTCTTTTTACCTCAAGATATGGTATTTTTTCTATTAAAGTATCTTTTAATATTTCAACTTTACTAAAGACACCCCTACCATGAATATTTGATTTATCAAAATAAATCATAACCTATTTTATGGTGCGGCCCCTTCATAACAACAATCACCCGCATTAGTTACATCACCACCTGGGTCAGGGTCCCAACTCAATGTTTCATATTGTATACAATCAGTTATTGTGTAGGTTGTTGGTTCTAATACACCAGCCGCTAATACGTAAGAATCGGATTGACCACCGCAAGTTAACCAAGAGAATGTAATACTAGTACCACCTCCCATTGCACTTGCATCACCATAACTATTTCTTACAACAACATTACTTCTACATTCACAACAATCAGATGAAACAGGTTGGTCTCCTGTTGTTGTATTAGGTTCACAATCTGAAATTACAGTTACTCCACCCTGACTAGCACCATCACTGTATAATGGTAATGAACCAATAGTTGAACCGCTATTAGATTGGTCTACAACTGTCATACAACTACCAGTCATTATATAATTAGAACCTCCAGGTCCAGAATCTGTATTATATCCATTTAGGGATGCTCCTGTACTAGTAACACCGCTAAGTACAGTACCTGTAGTAAGACCGACTAAATCACCTGTTGTATAAATCATATTTAAATAAGTACCAGGGTCAGTACATGGTTCAACTATTACTTTACATCTTAGACATCTACCTTCTGCGCAATTGTCAGTAGTGGAATCAGAGAATTGGCTTAGTTCAGTATTAATAAATGATGAAGTACCATCATATTCATAAATTACAGAACAGAATGAAGGGTCATCATTAGTATAAATCGCATCACCTTCAGTTAAAATCCAACTATCAATAGCTGCGTAACTCGATGGATTCGCTCCTTGTATACTAAATGGTGCAATATAATTTAATGTCGAACTTCCACAACATCCGCTTAATGTGTACCTACAACCACTTGTTGTTCCATTAGCTGTAACTGCTGCCGAGACTGCAGATTCACAACTACCATAACTACTTGCGGAAACATTAGAAATATAATTTTCAGTACCTGTTGGTGTTGAATACGTACTACCCAATGTATATGCATGTCCATTAAGTATAACAATAGCCCCTGATGAATATCCATAAGAAGAGAGGATAGCAACAGGTGTATTTATAACACTATCTGTTGAATTACAACATATTGTAGGTGCGGTATAGAAAGTATATAATGACGTTGGTGTAGGTGTTGGTGTAGGTGTTGATGTCAGTGTAGGTGTTAATGTTGGTGTTAATGTTGGTGTAGATGTCGGTATAGATGTAGCTGTCGGTGAGGGACAAGCCTTACATGGTGCGGTGTCGCAGTTAGCAACAACCTGTGATTCATATCCTAAATCACCATTACCGCCAGTTCCAATGATAGCCCAACAATCTGTACCTATAACTACGGCCTGTCCATTTGTATAAGTTCCTGAAAGATACACAGAACTAGTAATACCATCACAACATCCTCTAACAAGATACGAAGTCCATTCTTGACTTTCTGTTGGTGTTAATGTTTGTGTATATGTTAATGTTGGTGTATTTGTATATGTTAATGTTGGTGTATTTGTATATGTTAATGTTGGTGTATTTGTATATGTTAATGTTGGTGTATTTGTTAAAGTTCTCGTTGGTGTATTACTTGGAGTATTTGTTGGTGTTGGTGTATTTGTATATGTTAATGTTGGTGTATTTGTATATGTTAATGTTGGTGTATTAGTATTAGTAGGTGTTGGTGTTGGTGTTTCTTCTGCTGTTGGTGTATTTGTTGGTGTATATGTTAATGTTGGTGTATTTGTATATGTTAATGTTGGTGTATTAGTTGGTGTGTTAGTTGGTGTGTTAGTTGGTGTTGGTGTTAGGACAGGGAAACAGTTAGGTACAACTGACCATACAGTTCCGTTATAAGTCGGATGACTGTATACCCATATTTCCATAATTTCTGGTGATGACTGAGTCTTATTAAATGTTATTGTACCTGTAGTTCCAGCATTTAAGTTCAAGTCACCACTTC
>Ga0208162_1000015_pt1 | contig 82660 bp, 81 predicted proteins | sample CB_VirMetaG_4_FD_184539 | JGI IMG/M metagenome (GOLD analysis project Ga0208162, IMG submission 184539) | Freshwater to marine saline gradient viral communities from Chesapeake Bay - CB_1508_1M Viral MetaG (SPAdes) (version 4) | ecosystem: Environmental > Aquatic > Marine > Coastal | place: USA... | reverse complement strand
TCGAGACTCTTTGTGGTATCGACAAGTAACTAACCGAGCCGAAAGGCTTATGACAAGATTGGAGAATGTATAAATGGCAATTCATTGCACTGAACATGAACGAAGTATGTACGAAGATACTTCAGGATGGAGAAGTCTGCCGGAATGTGTGCCCTCTGTAGTATTTAAAACCAGGGTTCCTGTAGGGGATTCTTTTGATTGGAAAGATGTATCAACTTGGGATATTTTTGCAGGACGTAGAATTTTAATGTTCTCCCTGCCAGGCGCTTTCACGCCAACCTGCTCTACCTATCAACTGCCTAACTTTGATAAGTTGGCTCAAAGCTTTTATGCTCGTGGTATTGATGATATTTATTGTGTATCAGTCAATGATTCATTTGTAATGAACGCATGGGCAAAAGCAAATAATATTGAAAATATTAAAATGATTCCTGATGGAAGCGAGAAGTTTACAGAAGAAATGCAAATGCTAGTAGATAAAGACAACTTAGGATTTGGCAGACGCTCTTGGAGATACGCCTGTGTTGTAGATAACGGAACAATTACAGACTGGTTTATCGAAGAAGGAAAAACAGATAATTGTCCTACAGATCCTTATCTTTTTACAAATCCAGAGTATATTTTAGATAGGATGTAATATGGAAATTATAGATTCAGCAGTATTGTATAAAGATCAAAGATTCTTTTTAAACGATGAATCTTGGAACAAACTAGAAACTTTAGATTCCAGGCTTGCAGTAATTGTGCAACATGCAATTGGTATGTCAGACATTGAGTTTCAAGTGCTAGAAGGTAAACGCACTAGATCTGAGCACGATTTTTTATTTTCAAAAGGTGCCACTCAAGATGGTGTACATAGTGCGCATTTCTATGGAATGGCTGTAGATTTAATTGCATACTTAGGCAATCGCCCTATTATTGAAGTAGAGCCTTACCGAGATATTGCACAGTGTATGCAGTATGCTGCAGAGCATGTAGGAGTTCCTATTCAGTGGGGAGGCTGTCCTCAAGTAGATGATCTCAGAGGAAATAGAGAGTTCTATGAGGATCTTACAAATAACTTTTTTGATATTTGTAGGGGTGCAGATGTACCAAAAACACCCACAATAAATCCACATCATTTTGAGATACCCGTGGAATAATTCTTGACTTTACTATCTAGTAGATGTATAATATATGTCTACTAGGAGGATCTATGAATCTTTTTTACCTCGATGAGGATTTAGATGCGTGTGCAGAAGCTCACGTTGATAAACATATTGTAAAGATGCCGTTGGAAGTTGCCCAGATACTATGTACTGCTATCTGGGTTGACGTGCATCTAGGGTTTGTACCCCGGGCTTTGGATAAATCAGAGTCTGATCACCTTAATGCCTTGAAGAAGGACATTAAGCACTTGCCGCCTGAAAGCAGGCCCCTTACACCATATCTACCTATGATGTACAATCACCCTTGTACTATCTGGGCTCGTTCGTCTCTCGACAATTTCGAGTGGACTCATTGCTACGGAAATGCATTGGGCGAGGAGTATCGTTATCGCTATGGAAAACAACACAAATCAGTCACAGTTATCAACGAGCTACCGGAGCCTCTCAAAATGGAGAGACTTGGATTTACCACTTTCGGATTGGCAATGCCGGACGTACTCAAAGACTATGATAATCCTATACAGTCTTATCGTGACTACTATCATCTCGATAAGGCTACTTTTGCCGTTTGGTCTCACAGACCCAAACCATCTTGGTGGGATGATGAACTCGCAGATTATGAGAAGAGGATTACAGCAAAATGAAAGTTGAAATTGACATTAATTCTGATACCGCAGATTTTTTAATTGTAGAAAACCTAAAGCAAACAATTGCTGATATGGAGCATGATTTAAAAGCTCGCGAAGAAGAAACCGATACCTGTGGTATATTTTCTACTGATAGAGATGAAGATTTGGTTGAAATTGCCAAGCATATAGATGCGTTTAAGATTACATTAAGTTATTTTGGAGTAAGTAATGAGTAACTCAATTTTTGATTTAGAACAAGAAATGCTACAGTTTGCGAATGTTACTGACGACATTGATAGAGTAACTAAGTATTTTGTAGAAAGCTCAGACTGGGAAGGCATGGACGGCAGATTAGCTGATGCCCTCATGAACAAGTATTTTGCTATAAAAGAGCTGTACGAAGTTAAATTTGAGAATATGTGGCATACTTTTGAGCAAGTTTGTAAAGAGTATCATATTGCTCATAAATTGGCAGGACTTGAGCGAGACGAAGAGCTACAGCGCTTGTTTAACGAAGAAGAGCACTACTAATGGAACACTGGAAGATTCCTGATACTTGTCCAAACTGTGGCGAGTATTTAATTGGAGACGGTTATAGTAATGGGGATCCTGTAAGATGCCCTGAAGCATTAGAAGAGGACTGGTGGTATAGCGAACCAGACAGCGGACCGTGGTATTGTCACTACGACCCTGATGAGTAATTATGTTAGAAATAATTTTTAAGCACTGGAAAACCGGAGAAGAGCTTACTGTATTCGGAAAAATAATAGATACTTATAATAATCCCGAGTCTGATAGGTTGGTTATTCAAGATGAAAACGGCTATTTTCAAGACATCATTAAATCTACTATTGTGGAGATAAACGAGTGTACCTAGGCTTATTTGGACTATTAGCTATTATGATGCTCCCAATGGTTGCTGGGGGCATAACTTTTTATTATAGTATAAAGGCAACAGACAATGAAGAAAAGAAACTACACTAAGGAAGATGTGCGCGCTCTGCAGGGTACTTTTCCTATTGAGCATACAATAGCGAAACGAATGAGTAATAAACTTCGTTCGCTACTCGCACGAAATGAATATATTCACACATTTGGAGCGTATAATGGCCAACAAGCGGTTCAGCATATCAAAGCAGGACTTCAAGCTATATATCTATCAGGATGGCAAGTCGCAGCTGCGAATAATTCACAAAATGAAACCTATCCTGATCAAAGCCTATACGCAGTTGATTCAGTGCCTAATGTTGTTCGTTCGATTAACAATGCTTTTCGCAGACAAGACCAGCTTGGCTATGAGGCGACTGGACGCGGCTTTGAGTTCGCACCTATCATCGCAGATGCAGAAGCTGGGTTTGGAGGAGTCCTAAACAGTTATGAACTCGCAAGAAATCTTATTGAAGCCGGTGCGGCTGGGGTCCATTTTGAAGACCAGTTGGCAAGTGCTAAAAAATGCGGACACTTGGGAGGAAAGGTTCTTATACCTACTAGTGATGCTATCCGTAACCTTAACGCCGCTCGTCTTGCTAGCGACGTTGCTGGCGTGGATACTGTCATAATTGCAAGGACAGATGCAGAAAGTGCAAAACTGATTTCCAGTGACTATGACCCCCTGGATCGTAAATGGATACGAGGAGATAGAACGCGTGATGGATTTTACAAAATTAATGGCGGCTTGGATATGGGTTGTGAGCGGGGCCAAGCATATGCTGAATACGCTGATCTGGTTTGGTGCGAGACTAGCAAGCCTTGTCTAAAAGAAGCTAAGTATTTTGCTGATGCAGTAAAAGGAGCAGTGCCCGATGCAATGCTGGCGTATAACTGCTCTCCAAGTTTTAACTGGAAGAAGGCAATTCCTTCAGAACAAGAGCTGGCTGACTTCCAGTGGGAGCTTGGCAGGCTTGGATATAAGTTCCAGTTTATTACATTAGCTGGATTCCATGCTACTAACTTTGCAGTCTTTGACTTCGCCAGACAATACAAGGCAGAAGGAATGGCTGCCTACAGCAGATTGCAGCAAAGAGAGTTTGCAGCAGAGTATGATGGTTATACTTCCGCAAAACACCAAACAGACGTAGGTGTAGGGTACTTCGATAGAATTACTACTATGCTAGGCAGTGAGACTGCTGCAATGGCAGACTCCACAGAAACGGAGCAGTTTTAATGAAGGATAATTTATATAAGCATGACCCTGTAAATAGTCCTTTACATTATAAGCGAGAGGGTATAGAATGTATAGATGCGATGAAACAAACAACATCGGCAGAAGGATTCGCTGAGTATTGTCGCCTAAACGCATTCAAATATATTTGGAGAGCGAACAACAAGGACAATAAAACGCAAGATACTAAAAAAGCTATATGGTATCTTCGTATGTCTATAGGAGATGATCCACGTGAGTAAAGGCAGTAAACAGCGTCCTACAAATAAAACTAAATTTAACGATAATTGGGAGAAAATCTTTGGCAAGACGGCTAAAAAAGAAAGACCACGAGAACTTATCCGACACAAATATACGGAAAGTTATAGAGCTTCTGAATGGTCAGGCCCCTATTTCGAAAAAAGAAGCGTGTTCGATTCTGAATATTGCATACAATACAACGCGCCTACAGAGAATCATAGATGACTTTGAAGAGACGCAAGCGTATCGTAGCAAAAGAAAGTTACAAAACAAAGGAAAAGCAGCAACAAAAGACGAAGTGGCAGATGCGGTTACTAGATTCTTATCTGGCGAGCCAATCTCAGAGATTGCTAGCGGATTATATCGTTCCTCAGGGTTTGTCAAAGCAATCATTGAGCGAGTCGGAGTCCCACAAAAACAAGAAGGAGTCTACGACTACTTGCCAGAGGAGTGCGTTGCTGAAGATTTTGCTATCGGAGAGATAGTCTGGTCGGCCAGATACCATGGCCCTGCCATAATTCGGGCAGAGCTATCAGTAGACTACCAAGCAGAAAGACCTGGGTATCGAGATGTAAACTATGAAAAGAAGTACGGCACCAAGGCATACAATATTTGGGTAATCGAAAAAATCGACGACGATTATAGTGAGCGTTGGACTACATCTACAGGCGGAGGCTTTGCTGCTACTCAGTTGGCCTATGATTTAGGAAAGCTGTCACACCTCAAAGAACACGGAGTTGATTTATCACGTATCTAAAAAAAGTTCTTGACTTTTATCTCTCATACAAGTATAATACATAGTATTAAAGATGAGGGAACCAATGGGCGACCGATTTTATTTATCACAACTAGCGGCTTTGGGCAACTGTCCCGGGGCTACCGTATCACAACAAAGAAGGAAACGTAAAATGGCGTGGACCGACGAAAAGAAGGCAGAAGTAATCGAAGCATATGAGTCTGCCAACCCTACTCCAGAAACCTCAATGGAGATCGTCAAAGATATTGCAGACGAGTTTGAAGAGTCACCTAATGGTGTTCGAATGGTACTTACAAAGGCGGGTGTCTATGTAAAGAAATCCCCAGCTTCTGGTGGCAGCAAGACTGGCGCGAGTGGTGGTAGTGGCGGGGGCCGTGTATCAAAAGCCGCCGCTATTGAAGCCCTCAGTGCCGCAATTAGCGATGCCGGTCAAGAAGTTGACGAAGAAATCGTTAGTAAGCTGACTGGTAAAGCTGCTAATTATTTTGCAGGCATTATCTCAGCAGTAAACTCTTAAGTTAATTTACTATAAGCCACTCTCTTTCGGGAGAGTGGTTTCTTGCTATCTAAAGAAATGACCTTTGAGTTCGGCAAAGTAAAAAATTTTACTGACCTGCTACCAAAGGAGTATTTGTGAAAAAAGAAGAATTAGCAGACCTTGTAAATGACTACGGTGATGCCGTAATTACCTATAGAAGTGAAAACAGTAATAAGTTGAAATACAATGTATGTACGTTGGACTTCAGCACGCCTTATATTCAGGATAAAAAGAACAGGGCTAAAGAAAGCACTGAAACATTATTATTGTTTTGCTGGGACACTGATTCATTTAGGTTGTTGAAACCGCATAATGTAACTAGTGTAGTACCTCTAGCTTCCATACTTAAAAACGGGAGGTAGCATGGAACTCTACCAAGCCCCTCACGAGTATGAAAGAATCATTCACTATGATGAAGAAAAGGAAACACAAGTAAGATTAACTGTAAGTACTTTCAGAGGTATCGAGTACGTTCATTTGCGTAAATATTTTTTAAGCTTTGACGAAGAGTGGTGTCCCACTCCAGACGGCATAGCTTTCCCCTTAGACTTTAACAATAGTCGTGAGCTTTTCTCAGGATTAGTGGAGATACTAAGCCTAGCGGAAAGTAAAGAGATTATTGAAGAGCATTTTTCTGATCTTATCCAGGACTTATACGCAAAATAGTTCTTGACTTTCATTCCTTTTTTCAGTATAATATATGTTCTGAGTGAGGATAGTAAATGAAAGATTTTATTGAGAAAGCAAGTGCCTGTTATTACTCTGGCGCTCCGATTATTTCGGACGAGGAGTTTGATGCTCTTGTAAAAAAGTACAACTACGATCAAGTGGGCTATCAGGTGACTGATGGAGTACCCCACCTATATCGTATGTACTCCCTTCAAAAAGTTTTTAGTTTAGATGATATTCCTACGCCTAACTCAAAGTACATTCGTACTCCAAAGTTAGACGGCGCTGCTGTGTCTTTACTTTATGTAAATGGACACTTTGCACTTGGATTGACGCGAGGTGACGGGAATCTTGGCCGAGATGTTACCACCAAACTAGAAGAGCTTGTACCTGCCACTGTACCGTTCAGCGGAGAGTTGCAGATTACTGGTGAAGTAGTTTGTCCCTCGTCTGTCACCAATGCGCGTAATGTTGCGGCGGGATCGTTAAACCTCAAAGACCTTCAAGAGTTTCGGGCAAGAGCCCAAGACTTGGTTTTTGTTGCTTACGATATGCAGTTTAAGACTGACTATACTTATTACGCATCTGCAATGGACGCATTGGCTCATGAAGGATTTAATGTTGTTACGACCTTCGACCACTCCAACTATCCAACAGATGGTTGGGTGTACCGTCTTAACAATCAAAAAGCCTTTAAAAAAATGGGATATACAGCTCACCACCCTCGCGGTGCTTTCGCTCTCAAAGAGCAGAAAGAGGGTGTATATACAGAATTACTCGATGTTGTGTGGCAAGTTGGCAAGTCGGGCACAGTCAGCCCAGTTGCTATTCTAAGTCCGGTCGAAGTGGAGGGTGCTACTGTGAGCAGAGCAACCCTGCACAATATCGAGTACATTCGCAGCCTGGAACTAGAGATAGGTTGCACAGTAGAAGTTATAAGAAGTGGCGATATTATTCCGCGAATCGTTCGCAGAGTAGACCTGCCAAAAAATAGTTCTTGACTTTTACCTCAGTTTTTCGTATAATATATTCTACATTTTCGGAGAAGTCTAAATGCTAAGAGAGATCGTACCACCAACGGAATGTCCGTCATGTTGTGGTGAGCTTACTTTTGTCCGCGATATTCTATACTGTCACAATAACAGTTGTGCGGCACAAAAAGCTAAAAAGATTGAGCATTTTGCAAAGACTCTGAAGATTAAGGGTCTCGGCCCTGCTACCATCGAGAAGTTAGAGATTGAAGATTTTGATGAGATTTACAGATTTAGCGATGTCGAGCTATGTCACCTACTAGGTGATAAGCTGGGTACAAAGTTGTATAGTGAAATCTGGAACTCTGCTTCAGCTCCTCTCGATATGGTACTACCTGCTTTTGGTATTCCTTTAATCGGAAAAACGGCAACGAAGAAGCTGTCTGATACTGTTACGTCTATTACTGAAATTACACCAGACACTTGTGAGCGTGCCGGATTAGGACCTAAAGCAACACAGAATCTATGCGACTGGTTGGATAGTGAGTTTTATTGTTTCTATGACGGCGCTCTGCCGTTTGAGCTAAAGTTTGCGTCCCGGGCTTCAGTACCCGTTCAACAGTCGGATGACGTTGTTTGCATTAGTGGTAAGTTAAAGAGTTTTAAAACTAAAGCTGAAGCAACAGAGCGTCTTGAGATTCTTGGTTACAAAGTAAAAACGAGTCTAACCAAGGATGTTACGATTCTTGTGAATGAAAGTGGTATTGAATCAGCTAAAACTAAACAGGCCAGAGAATCTGGCATTGAAATTGTCACGGATTTACAATCCTATTTGGAGAAAATATATGGCACTTCCTAAGTGGACCGATGAGCGCACTGAGGCGCTTACTAATTTCGTGGGTTCTGAGAGCCCCGTATCTCAAGCTACTGTTGCGGAAGCAGCAGAAGAGCTTGACACATCTGCTCGTTCCGTCTCTAGCAAACTGCGAAAGATGGGTTTTGAAGTAGAACTGGCTTCTGCTGCAGCAGGCAAGTCTTTTTCTGAAGACCAAGAAGCCACCCTTGCTGCCTTTGTTACTGACAACTCTGGTGAGTATACTTATGCTCAAATTGCAGAGCACTTCGAAGGCGGTGCATTCTCACCCAAGTCTATTCAGGGCAAGATCCTGAGCATGGAGCTGACTGACCATGTCAAGCCTGCTCCCAAGGTTGAGAGTGTTCGTACCTACACTCCTGAAGAAGAGTCTACCTTCATTCAGATGGTTAACGACGGCGCGTTCGTTGAAGCTATCGCTGAAGCTCTTGGACGTTCAGTGAACAGCATTCGTGGTAAAGCTCTGAGCCTTTTGCGCTCTGGCGATATCGCTGCTATTCCTCGTCAAGAGACTACTAAGGGCCCAGCTAATGCTGACCCTCTTGCTGATGTAGATGTTGCTTCTATGACTGTAGAAGCTATCGCTGAAGCTATTGGTAAGACTGCTCGTGGAGTTAAGACTATGTTGACTCGTCGTGGCTTGACTGCCGCTGACTATGACGGTGCTGCTAAGGCTGCTAAGTCACAGTAAAATTTAGTTGTAGGCGGCTGGCTCTTTCGGGGGCCGGCCTTTTTATGTTCGGGGGAACAGGTTGAATATCTCTAGTGCTTTAATTAAGCAGTGTATTGCTGTGGGAGACTTTGAAACGTGGAGCTATCTGCGTAAAGAGTATCTTCCCGTAGAGTATCATCTGCTGTTTGAGGCTATTGATAAACATTGTGAAAGTCACCACCAGTTCCCTTCATTTGATGATCTCAAGTTAAGTATACGACACCCTGCTACTAAAGACAAGGTGTTCGCAGTTGAGTCTATTGATGTAGACATTGACCCTGCAACTTTGCTTGAGTATTTAAAAAATGAATATGCCCAGAAAGAGATCCTTAATTCTCTGGATAGGTATATCGACAACTCTGTGTTGTTTGCAAGTGCCGATGAATCGGTACAAGAGCTACATCAGATAGTTCTTGATATTGAGGAGAAAGTTGACCTTGAGTTACCACAAGAAAGTATGCAGCGCATACACTTGATGGAACCCGAGGAAGAGCTTGCCAAGCATATTGGTCTTGGTTTGAACTCTATTTACGATGAGGCCATTACGTTTAGTCCTCGAGATTTAATTCTTGTGGGCGGACGGCGAGGCTCAGGTAAGTCTATTACCTGTGCGAATGTTGCAAACAACATATTTCAATCTGGTAAGTCAGCTATCTATTTTACTATTGAAATGGATAGTAGGGCGATACTGCAACGGTGTTGTTCTATCGCAACTGGAGTTCCCTTCTCACGGATTCGCAACGGAAACCTAACTAATATTGAGTGGGAAAAAGTAGCCTGGTGGCAGGCAAGTCGTTTTGTCAATGGGCAGGAGCGACTTTTAGAATACAAGAAGAGCGAGCAACGAGACTATAACGAATTTCATCGTAAATTAACTACACAGCATGAGCTTCTCCCGACTCAGCAGTTGGATGTTATTTACGATCCTAGCCTGACTATTGCTAAAATACGTGCAGAGTTAGATAAGAAAGTCGACAGGATCGGTGCTGCAGTGATAATTGTAGACTACATAAACCAGGTTAAACGCTCGAATACCCCTTCAAGAGGAGGCCAGTACGACTGGACAGAACAGATTGAAGTTAGTAAAGCGTTGAAATCCATGGCTCAAGAGTATGAGTGCGCAGTCTTTTCTCCGTATCAAACTGATGCTACGGGAGAGGCTAGATTTGCTAAAGGCATCCTTGATGCGGCAGATGCCGCGTATGCTCTTGAAACATGGGATCAAGAAGATCAGTGTATCTCTTTTAATTGTGTGAAGATGCGCTCAGCTAGTATGCAGAGCTTTTCCTCGACCATGGATTGGGAGACTTTGAAAATAGGGCCGGAAACTGCCCTGACTCCCAAAGAACGTGACGAGTCTTCACACAAATCGGATGAAGAAATTCACGACCTCTGATAAAAATAATGCTTGACACTCCCGTCGATTTGGTGTATAATATATGCTTAATCACGGGAGTTTTTTATTTATGGGAATGATTTATGGATCTTTACGCTACACTACCACCGGAAGAAAGAAAAAAAGTTTTGGCAGAAAAGCTAAGACTGTCGCGAGAGGGAATCTACATGCACCTCAGCGAAATAGTTGCCGCAGGAGTACCCCTGAGTACCCCTCGTGTCCCGATACAGTTGGAGTTGCCGCTAGAGTGGAATCGCCACGTTACACCGGAACCCTTGTTAAGGGTATCGGAACCATGCATAAAAGCAACGCCATACCTATTATAGATGAACAACAGATGAAAGATATTGCGAGAATGAGAAGATGACTTTATCAGTAAGAGTAGAAGCAAAAGTTGGGCCCTATTTCGATATACTAGAAGCCTCGCTAGCAGAAGGCAATGAGAGCTTGGCATCCCAGATGCTGGAAAAGATTGCTCCATACTTTCACCTACTAGACGATGAGCACAAAGACTACTACCATGGAGCACAGTATGCGCTTGAAGAAGATATGGTAGACTGTTTCTCTGAAGATTATGATGAGCCCTCTGAAATTGACGAGTGGTACAGCTATGATCCGGACTGCTAATGAATGTAGAAGACTTGTTAAAATCGAAAGGTATATATTATATACCCCGGGGTAAAGATTTTGAGGTAAGTTGCCTCAATCCTGAGCACCCAGATAAAAATCCAAGTATGAGAATAGACCAAGTAACTGGTATATTCAATTGTTTTTCTTGCGAGTACAAAGGTAACTTATTTACTCATTTTGGTCAAAAAGCTGATCGAATGGAGATTAAGAGGCAGTTACTCAAAAAGAAAATACAACAAGTCAGAGAAGAGTCTGTAGGCGTTGATATGCCTAGAGATGCTGCTCCATATATTGGAGGTTGGAGAAGTATTCGTCCAGAGACGTACAAAAAGTTTGAAGCGTTTCTTAGCCCTTCAAAAGAGTTTAGCGGTAGAATTTGTTTTCCAATTCGAGATCGCACTGGTAAGATAGTCGCAATTCAAGCAAGAACCCAGACAAATCAAATGCCAAAGTATTACAATGCTCCTGCAGGTGCAAAGATGCCTTTGTTCCCTACAGTTGAGCCGATTCAAGGCAGTGTCCTGCTTGTAGAAGGTATATTTGATGTACTAAATCTACATGATAAAGGATTAACAAATGCAATTTGTTGCTTTGGAGTAAAAAACTTTAATGAACAAAAGCTAGAAGTTTTAGCTATTCAAGGAGTAACTAATATAGATATTTTCTTGGATAATGATGAAGCGGGCCAAAAGGGTGCCCAAACAGTAAAAGAGCTATGTGAGAAATTTGGTCTCAACTCTCGTATCATTAGCATTGGAGATAAGTATATGGATGCGGGAGCTCTGGCTCAACAACAAGTAGACAAGCTACGGAGTAAGTTATATGCCTAAGGTTGCATTAGTAGAAACCAAACCAAGTAAAACAAATTTTAATCGAGAGTTCGATGGAGCTTTTGAATTTGACCAGTTTCAGTTATGTTCTGATCCAAGTATTAAAAAAGTATTAAAGCGAGACTGTGACATTGATATGAACCCTGACGAGTATGACTGGGTTGTCCTAGTAGGATCAGATGCATTAAAATATTTTACAAAAATTAATTCAGTAACAGAATATTCTGGTAAGAAAGTAGAGGGTAAATTCTTGCCAGTTATCAACCCAGCTATGCTTGCATTCAAGCCAGAAGCAAAAAGAACTTGGGAAGATTCTAAAGAGAATATCAAAAAGTATATCTCTGGCGAGATTGAAGATGTAACAATTGACGATCAGATTGCTTTTGGTATTCAAGATACGGAGAAAGCAAATGAATTTATTCAGGCTGCCATTAAAGATCCACACGGATATGTGGCTCTCGATTCTGAGACAACTGGGCTTTATCCTAGAGATGGTTATATGCTGGGTATTAGTCTTAGTTATAATGGTGAGTGTGGGGCTTATATTGATACCGACTGCTTTGATGATCGCACTGAGCAGCTTTTACAACAGTTATTTGACAAAAAAATCGTAGTATTCCATAACGCTAAGTTCGATATGGCGTTCTTTGAGTATCACTTCAACTTTAAGTTTCCTCAGTTCGAAGATACTATGCTACTACACTATTTAATTGATGAAAATCCTGGGGGACATGGACTTAAGCCTTTATCTTTGAAGTATACTCCTTATGGCGACTATGAAAAACCAATGTATGACTGGATAGAACAATACCGAAAAGAACATGGAGTATTAAAAGGAGATTTTCAGTGGTCTTCAATTCCTTTTGATATTATGAAAACCTATGCTGCTATGGATGCAGTGTGTACTTTTTTACTTTACGAAAAATTTATCAAGATTAAACAAAATACAAAACTAAAGTACGTATATGATAATATCTTAATCCCAGGCACTAGATTCCTTACAGACATACAAGATAATGGAGTTCCTTTCGACAAGAAAAGACTTTACGTTGCACAAGACGCAATGCAAACTGATATTGATGATGCAATCTCAACTCTATATGAGAACGATAAAATCAGGAGGTTTGAAGAAATAAATGGAAAACCCTTTAATCCTAATAGCACTGTGCAGTTGCGTAGTCTTTTATTTGACCATCTTGGTCTCACGCCGACTGGAAAGAAAACTGGAACGGGCGCAGAGTCTACTGATGCGGAAGTGCTCAAGGAACTCTCAACTCAATCGGATGTACCGCAACTCATCTTGGATATACGACAAAAATCTAAAATCAAAAATACTTATCTTGATAAGATCATACCACAGCTCGATCGAGATTCTCGCCTTCGTACAGGCTTCAATCTTCATAGTACTACTAGTGGTCGGCTGTCTAGCTCTGGTAAACTCAATATGCAGCAGCTTCCCAGAGATAATCCCACTGTTAAGGGGTGCATAAAAGCAGCTCCGGGCAATAAAATTGTTGCAATGGATTTGACTACAGCAGAAGTATACGTGGCCGCAGTGCTAGCAAAGGACGAAGCTCTTATGGATGTATTCCGTAGCGGCGGAAACTTTCACAGTACAATTGCTCACAAAGTATTCCGACTACCTTGTGAAGTCGAAGAAGTAGCAGAGCTATATGCAGACCGTAGGCAGGCTGCAAAAGCTGTGACATTCGGCATTATGTATGGTGCTGGACCTGCAAAGATCAGCGAGCAGGTTACAAAAGATAGTGGAAAGTATTTTTCCAGAAACGAAGCGCAAGAAGTAATTAATGACTATTTTGAAGCGTTTCATAACTTAAAATCTTGGATTGAAGACAGACAGAAGTTTATCGAGCAGAATGGATTCGTATATAGCTTCTTTGGTAGAAAAAGGAGATTACCAAATGTTGAAAGTTCCGATAAAGGCATCAAGTCTCATAGCATTCGGTCTGGCCTTAATTTTCTGGTACAGTCTGCTGCTTCTGATATTAACTTATTAGGGGCTATTGATATGGGAGACTTTATTAAAGCTGCTAAAATGGAGTCTCGTATTTTTGCACTTGTACACGATTCTATTCTTGCAGAAGTGCCAGAGTATGAAGTAGATCTTTATTGTGAAACGCTACAAAAGCTTGTTCAAAAAGATAGAGGAATTTATATTCCAGGTGCTCCAATTGGTTGTGACTTTGATATTGGAGAAGACTATTCAATGGGTAAATTTACGAAATTATATGGTAATACAATATAAGAGTATTAATAAAATTAAGTTCCCAGTATACGAACTACCTAATGGAAACTGGGAACGACTAGATGGTTTATTATTTCTAGACGGGCAAGTAGTAGATGATACTAATCAACGTGGGGATACTTTGGGCACAAGACGCCTTCAAACTCCCCACAAAAACTTAATGCCTTTAAAGACTCAAATAGACACATTCAGAGGTATACTAAAAAGTAATCATAAGTATTTTATAGATACTAATGGCTTTGCGTTTATTTATGAAAAAACTGAGTTTTGCAAGCTAAAGTATTATAGAATACGAGATGTTGTGCCAAGGGGAGCTTGCTCTATATTAAAGTTAGAAGGAGTAAAAAATTCTTTTACAATACCACGGCCTCCTCCTCTTGACGTTTTGTACGCAGGAGTTATTCATTGGAATGGGTTGCCTTGGGTGCTCTATGACTACGCGGAAGAAAAGCAACGAAACACACGAAGAAAGGTTTAAGATGGAAGTAAATCAAAATTTTCCAAATCAATATATGGGTAAAGAAGATTTGTCTGGGGAAATATGGAAGCCTGTTATTTATCACGGAGTTGAGATTCCAAACTACTTTGTATCCCAGTTTGGAGGTGTAAAAGGGCCTCGACAAAGAAGATTAAAATGGACTGTACGAGCTAAGGATGGAAAATACCCTCACGTATCAATTAACTTTCCGAGCGAGGATTTTATTGGGGACTTTACAAGATCAAGTAAGTCTCGACCAGTAGCAGTACATATTTTAGTTGCTAACTCTTTTCTTCCTTTAACAAATGATACCGTTCCTGATCAGTTAAAAGGGTACAGCTTTACTGAAGATACTCTTTCATACCTAAGAGAGCTGTTATTTGTAGATCATATAGATAATGATCCTGCAAATCCAGAGCTTAGTAATTTACGTTATTGCTCTTCCAAGGAAAACAACTGGAGGCAGAAGCAGGCAAAGTTAAAAAATGAAAGCAGTACTTAGTAATCGTATTTTTATGGAGGCAAACCTCGAACTACGAGAAAAGCTCTCTAAAGAGTTGACGTATAAGATTCCTCCACAGAATCCAAATGATCCGCCACAGATTATAAAGAATCTGCAGCGGGTGCGCGAAAATCTGGTATCCATACCAATCGGACGAGAGGATTTAATACCAAATGGATATGAAATTATTGACAAGAGGGTTGTGGCTCCTGTTGATTTTCCTGATTTTAAGTTTACACTCAGAGACTCTCAACAAGCCGTCTACGATGATATCTCAAGTAGTAGTATCATCAATGCGTGGGTAAGTTGGGGGAAAACATTTACAGGCCTTGCAATCGCAGGAAAATTAAGTCAAAAAACATTAGTTATTACGCATACAGTACCTCTGCGAAATCAGTGGGCAAAAGAGGTGGAAAAAGTCTATGGTATCACTCCCGGAATTATTGGCAGCGGTAATTTCAATACCGATTCTTGTATTGTGGTTGGTAATACCCAAACCTTATATAGAAACATCGAAAAAATACGAAAAGAGTTTGGAACAATTATCTTGGACGAAATGCACCACGTATCTTCGCCAACGTTTTCAAAAATCATCGACACAAGTCACGCAAGATACAAAATCGGACTAAGTGGCACAATTGAGCGAAAAGACGGAAAGCACGTAGTATTTCGAGATTACTTCGGAAACAAACTATACCAGCCGCCAAAAGAAAACTTTATGACGCCGAGTATTGATGTTTATCGCTCCGAAGTACGCTTTATGGATGGTGCAAACATTCCGTGGGCAAATAGAGTAAACAATTTAGCGAGAAATGAAGAGTATGTGCACAGCGTATCTCTTTTAGCATCCTATTATGCAGCTAGAGGGCACAAAGTATTAGTAGTATCAGATAGAGTACATTTTCTGAAAACTTGTGCAGAGTTAGTAGGCGACAAAGCAATTTGTGTAACTGGAGAGGTTCCTCACGAAGAAAGAGAGAGCCTTATTGATGAGATAAATTATGGAGATAAAGAAATACTTTTTGGTACTCAAGCAATATTTAGTGAAGGGATTTCAGTTAATTCCCTCTCTGTCCTTATACTCGGTACCCCTATCAACAACGAACCTCTCCTCACACAGCTCATCGGAAGAGTCATCCGAGAGCAAGAAGGAAAACGAGACCCAATAGTCGTAGACATACACTTAAAAGGTAAAACTGCGACACGACAGGCTTCAAATCGTATGGGCTACTATATGAAGCAAGGGTATAAGATAAATCAGCTATAACATAGAAAAATAGTTCTTGACATGAGTTCCAATTTGATGTATAATGGTATGTTCTTGTATGACTGGCAAAGGATATTCGAAAAAGCGGAAGGTAATCCTAACAAGATTTTTCGTATATTCAAGATGATGGTAACTAATCAGATTCCTATAAACAAGTATGACGATATTTATAAATATAGTCATATAAAGTTTATGGGGCAGTCTTATCTTGCCCATCCAGACGTCCTCTTGTTCAACGCATACAAGCATAGTCGAGTCGAGATAGCCCAGTATCTTGCCTTGGCTTCTTTACGTCCGATTTCGGACTATTTAGCAACTGGGAAAACTACTCTCGATATTAATTTAATCGAGATGGATCCTACATTTTTTAACGATAACAGTCTACTTGATATAGATGAAAACGAAGTTTCTTTTCTATATGAAGAAGTCCCACAGGAGAAAAAACAATGGCATTAAGCTTTAACAACGCAGCAGGCGGCGCAAAGAAGTCGTCTATCACTTCATACTCTTACCGCGACGGTGACAACGAAGTCCGACTCGTGGGTGATGTACTTGCACGCTATGTCTACTGGCTAGAAGGCAAGAACGGAAAGAACATTCCTTTTGAGTGTCTTTCATTTGATCGCAATGAAGAGCGATTTAACAACAAAGAAAAAGATTGGGTTCGTGAATATTACCCCGATCTCAAGTGTGGCTGGAGCTACGCAATGCAGTGCCTCGATCAAGGCGAAGTAAAAATTATTAACCTCAAGAAGAAGCTATTTGAAGCAATTCTCACAGCAGCAGAGGACCTGGGCGATCCTACAGACCCAGAGAATGGTTGGGATGTTAAGTTCAAGCGTGTAAAGACTGGACCCCTCCCCTACAACGTAGAGTATCAACTGCAGGTACTCAAGTGCAAGCAGCGTGCTCTTGACGAGAACGAAATGGCTGCAATTGCTGATCTGAAGTCTATGGATGACGTTATGCCTCGTCCTACTCCAGACGCACAGAAAACTTTGCTTGACGAGATTCGTGACGAGCAAGGTGATATGGATGAATCTTTAGAAGATGAGTTTAAGATGTCATGATTTTATTTACGGCAGACTGGCACATAAAGCTAGGTCAAAAGAATGTGCCACGAGAGTGGGCACTAAATCGCTATAAGTTATTTTTCGAGCAAGTTCACAGTCTTGAAAATCAATGCAATATGCATATCATTGGAGGCGACCTCTTTGACCGTCTGCCGAGCATGGAAGAGTTGGAACTTTACTTCTCGTTTATTCGGGAAGTAAAGATTCCAACTCTTATTTATGACGGTAATCACGAAGCTACAAAAAAGAATAAAACATTCTTTACTCAACTTAAACAAGTGAGTAAGGATATAAACCCGCTTGTAAAAATAGTTGATATGTCATACTATGATAACGATCTTGGGTTTGGTGTACTGCCCTATGCAGATTTACACCGTAAAAATGGTATAGAACTATTTGATACTTCAAGGCCATTGTTTACTCATGTACGAGGCGAAATTCCTCCCCATGTAAAGCCTGAAGTAGATCTAGATAGATTCGAGGATTTTCCTGTAGTATTTGCAGGCGATCTTCATGCACATAGCAATACCCAACGAAACATCGTATACCCCGGGTCTCCAATGACAACTTCGTTTCACAGAACCGAGGTACAGACAGGCTATCTCTTAATAAACTCAAGCGATTGGTCTTGGATATGGGAGCCTTTTGAGCTTCCTCAACTGATAAGAAAAACAGTTGCAGACCCAAAAGAAATGATCCCTACAGATTATCATCATACTATTTATGAGATTGAGGGAGATATGCAAGAGCTTGCCAATGTTAAAAACAGCGAGCTACTAGACAAAAAAGTGATTAAAAGAAGCTCAGAGGCAACTCTAGTAATAGATAAAGAAATGAGCATTCAAGATGAGTTAGTTGAGTATCTAACTTATATCTTAGAAATACCCGAAACTAAAGTACCAGAAATAGTAGGTATATTTAATGATTACGCTTCAAAAATTGAAATGGAGTAACTGCTTTAGTTACGGTCCCGATAACGAGTTAAATTTAGCAGACAATACAGTTACCCAGCTAGTTGGAACCAACGGCATGGGCAAGTCTTCTATACCCTTAATTATAGAAGAGGCTCTATATAACAAAAACTCCAAAGGAATCAAGAAAGCAGATATTCCAAATAGATATGTAAACAATGGGTATCATATACACCTTACGTTTACGAAAGACGAGGCGCTTTATGATGTTATCATTGATAGGAAGTCGAATATTAAGCTTCGTCTGCTGGAGAATGGTGAAGATATTAGCTCTCATACAGCGACCAATACATACAAGACACTCCAAGATATTATTGGAATCGATTTCAAAACCTTCTCTCAGTTGGTATACCAGAACACAAATAGTAGTTTGCAATTTCTTACTGCTACGGATACGAACCGTAAAAAGTTTCTTATCGACTTATTGCATTTAGAACACTATGTAAAACTATTTGAGCTGTTCAAAGAGGAATCAAGAAGACTCTCTATTGATATCACAGCCTATGAATCAAAGATAGCGACCATTGAAAAATGGTTGAGTGATAACAAATTGAGTGATACATCCATACTGCCTCTCAAAGAAATTTTAATTGACACGGAAGACGATGAGAAAGAATACGCCAGTCTTACGATGGAAATTGAAAATATCTCTGAAAAAAATAAAAAAATTTCAAAAAACAATAGTTTGAAAGAAATGCTAGACTCCATTGATATTCAGGCTGCTCAAAGTTGTAAAATTACTCGTAAAGAATCTTACGATGATTTGCAATCAGAGTCGGGCACTCTCAACGGGGTCATAGCGGGGTCAAAGCGGCTTTTGACAAAGCTCAATGGTTTAGGGGATCATTGCCCAACTTGTGAGCAACAAGTTGATGCTGCTTTTGTAAGTTCACTAATTGATGAAGAAGCAAAAAAGATTGCTGAAGCGCGAGAAAGACAAGATGAAATTAATCGAAGAATATCGCAAATTAAACGAGACAATGCAGAGTATGATGAAGCTAGAAAAACTGAAAGAGATTGGCAGGAAATCTACAGAAGTATTGATCGAACTTTGCCAGTGGCCCTCTTGGACAAAGAAGAGCTTGAAAGTCGCTTGGGCGGAGTACGAGCTAAACTGGTTTCAGCTAAAGAGCAGCTGGAGAGCGTCACGGCGGAAAACCAAAAAATAACAAAGCGTAATACTCGAATTCAAGTAATATTAGAGCAAACTGACGAATTTCTAGAGCAGTTGAGAGAGCAGCAAAAGCTGCTTGAAACTCACATTGAAACAGCAAACAATTTAGAAGTATTGAAAAAAGCATTCAGTACAAACGGCCTACTAGCCTATAAGATAGAAAATCTAGTAAAAGAACTAGAAGAGTTAACAAACTATTATCTTGCAGAGCTATCGGACGGTCGTTTTACTCTTGAGTTTGTTGTTACAAATGACAAGTTAAACGTGCAAGTCACAGACAATGGAAACATTGTAGATATACTTGCGCTCTCTAGTGGAGAATTGGCTAGAGTCAATACATCTACTTTAATCGCTATTCGTAAATTAATGAGTAGTATCTCAAAATCCAGGATTAATATTTTATTTCTAGATGAAGTTATTAATGTATTGGACGAGACGGGAAGAGAAAAGCTAGTAGAAGTTTTACTGCAAGAAAACCTAAATACTTATGTTGTAAGTCATGGATGGACACATCCCTTACTTGAGAAAATTGACATAGTAAAACATGAAAATGTTAGCGCACTGGAGCATTAATGGGTCACGTTAGGCGTATGCAACACAATCGTAGAATACAAATCTACAAAATGATAAGGAAAAAAGATGAATATGAGAAACGGAATAGCCGAAAGTATGATGAGCTATCTAGCGGGGAAAGTGAAGTATCACCAAGCGAATGTTCAAATTTACATGACCAATCCAGTAGGGATAGGTGAGCATTCTGATGTGATGGCATCAATCGAAGAAGAATTAGCAAAGGCGGCTGAGTACCAAGAAAAGTTAGATCAGCTTGGTGAAATTTTAATGGGGTCAGATGGTTGATAGTAGAGCAAAAGGTGCTCGAGGAGAGTATCTAGTAAGAGATATGCTTCGAACCGCTACTGACCTTCAATTTGAGAGAGTACCAAATTCTGGTGCTCTTGAATATTTGAAGGGGGACCTGTATGTTCCTCATGAAAAGAACAGATTTTGTATAGAAGTAAAAAATTATGCAGAGTCTCCTCTTACAGATAAAATTTTTACAGCACCTAGAACAAATAACTTAATTAAATGGTGGAAAAAGCTAGAAAAACAAGCGGCCCAAGGAAACCAAGAGCCTTTGCTGTTTTTTAAATATAACAGATCCCCCATTTTTGTTGTAACTGCAGAAGTACCAGAAAACACAAAAGACTATATGTTTATATGTTTTTTGCAGTGCTTTGTACTGTTAGCAGATGTATGGCTAGAAAATGAACAAGTAGGATTTATTCATGGCATTTAATTTTAATGAAAAAATTAGCGATGAACCCTCAACACTGATAGTTGATGCACTAAACCTGGCGTTTCGCTGGAAGCATCAAGGAAGAACGGATTTTAGGTACGATTTTCAAAAAACAGTAGAAAGTTTAGCAGAATCATATCGTTGTAAATCTGTGATTATTGCAGCAGATTGGGGATCTTCATCATACAGAAAAGTAATTTATCCTGATTACAAGCAAAATCGTAAAGAAAAATTTGCAGATCAAACAGAAGAAGAGCGTATTGCATTCGAAGAGTTTTTTGCAGAGTTTGAAGCATCTTTGGGAGTACTTGCAGAAGAACATATGGTTCTTCGCTACGAAGGCGTAGAAGCGGACGATATTGCAGGATATTTAGTAAAGCATAAAGAAAGATTCAACTTAGGTAATATATGGCTAGTCTCAAGTGATAGGGACTGGGACTTGTTAATACAAGAGGGTGTAAGCAGATTTTCTTATGTAACGAGGAAGGAAGTTACGATAGATAACTGGGATACACACTATAACGTTACTCCAGAAGAATATATTTCTTTAAAGTGCTTGGTTGGAGATAAAGGCGATAATGTCCCTGGAATTAATGGAATCGGACCTAAAAGAGCAGAAACACTAATAAAAGAGTTCGGCGATGCACTAGATATCTACAATGCTTTACCTATTAGTAGCAAGTATAAACACATACAAGCCCTTAATGAGAGCGGAGATCAACTACTGCATAATTATCAACTTATGGACATAATGACATATTGCGAAGATGCAATAGGTATGGGAAATATCCCAGATATAGAGAAAAAATTGTATGAGCGTTGTAATTGATTTTAGAAGAGATAGATATCTATCAGAGTTTAGTATTAAAACTTTACGAGACAGGTATCTAGTAAACGGAGAGACTTCTCCACAGCAAGCCTTTGCACGAGCAGCAGAAGCTTTTGCGGATGATGAAGCCCATGCTCAAAGATTGTATGATTACGCTAGTAAATTATGGTTCATGTTTTCTACTCCCATTCTCAGTAATGGAGGTACTAAACGTGGCCTTCCTATTTCTTGTTTTCTTAACTATGTTGACGATAGTCGACTCGGAATTACTAGCCACTACACCGAAAATGCCTTCCTTAGCTCCGTGGGCGGTGGCATTGGCGGCTATTGGGGCGATGTACGTTCAGTGGGCTCAAAAACTACCAATGGATCCGAGTCTACTGGGGTAATTCCTTTCATGAAAGTAGTAGATGCAGAGATGCTTGCATTTTCGCAAGGAGTAACAAGACGAGGTAGCTATGCATCATATCTACCGATTGATCATCCCGAAATAGAAGAGTTTTTAGATGTACGAAAGCCTACAGGTGGAGATGTTAATCGTAAATCTGTAAATTTGCACCATGGTGTGGTTATATCTGATAAGTTTATGAGCATTATTGAAAATGCATCCCTAATTCCAGGATATGATGATAGTTGGGATTTAGTAGATCCGCATAGTAACAAAATTACAAAAACGGTTTCAGCAAAAACACTTTGGGTAAAGCTCATTCAAAATCGAGTAGAAACTGGAGAGCCTTACATTATGTTTGGGGATACAGTTCAAGCTGCACTGCCCGAATGTCAGCAAAAATTAGGACTACAAGTACATCAATCGAATCTCTGTAGTGAAATTACGTTGCCGACAAATGATACACGAACAGCAGTATGTTGTCTATCTAGTGTAAACTTAGAGGAATATGATGAGTGGAGTAATGATCCTAATTTTATTCCAGATCTAGTACGAATGTTAGATAATGTACTTACTTACTTTATTGAAAACGCTCCAAACGAGTTGGCAAAAGCCAAATATAGTGCGGAACAGGAGCGTAGTATTGGATTAGGAGCAATGGGCTTTCATGCGTATTTACAAAGGCATAACGTACCGTTCGAGTCATTTATGGCCAAGGGACGGAATATGGCAATCTTTAATCACATCAAGTCAAAGGCAGAAGAGGCGAGTAGGCAACTTGCTACAGAACGAGGTGAAGCCCCTGATGCCGTGGGTACCGGTATGCGTAATTGCCATCTACTGGCTGTTGCTCCAAATGCTTCTTCTAGTATTATCTGTGGTAACACTAGCCCTAGTATCGAGCCTTACCGTGCTAACGCATACACACAGAAGACTAAAAGTGGAAGCTCGCTACAGAAAAATGAATATCTCGAAGCGATACTCCAAGATTTGGGCTTGGACAATGACGAGGTATGGAAAGATATCGTCACAAACGGAGGCTCCGTGCAACACCTAGAGTTTTTAGATGAGTGGACAAAGGACGTCTTCAAAACAGCAGTAGAAATTGATCAAAGATGGGTTATAGACATGGCAGCAGATAGGCAGCAAGATATTTGTCAAAGCCAATCTTTAAATATCTTTTTTCCTGCAAATGTATCAAAACAAGAACTTCATGCTATTCATATGATGGCATGGAAAAAGAAAGTTAAAACTCTATATTACTTACGAAGTGAGGCGTATAGACGAGCAGAGAAAGTATCAGACGAAGCTCTGAGACAAATGGTAGTCGACAGTACCGACGAGAGCGCGTGTGTAGCGTGCGAAGGGTGACAAATGAATTTATTAACTGAAAGAGAGTACTATAAGCCTTTTAACTATCCGTGGGCTTATGAAAAATATAAAGATCAACAGCATATGCATTGGCTACCTGATGAAGTTAATCTTGCTGACGATCTCAAAGATTATCGGGAGAAACTAACACCTGGAAATAAGAGACTGATTAATCAAATTTTTCGGTTCTTTACTCAGGCAGACGTAGATGTGTGCTGTGGTTATGCAAAACACTACCTACCAACATTTAAGCAGCCAGAAGTGCGTATGATGCTTTCTGCCTTTGCTGCGATGGAAGCTGTACACCAAGAAGCATATTCACTCTTGCTAGAAACACTTGGTTTCGGAGATGACGAGTATCAAAAGTTTTTCCAACACAAAGAAATGATGGACAAGCATGAGCATTTGTCTGATTTTGGCATGGATACTCCAATGAATATTGCAAAAACGCTTGCAGTATATAGCGGATTTACAGAGGGAGTACAATTGTTTAGTAGTTTTGCAATTCTGCTCAACTTCCCTCGTCACAACTTAATGAAGGGTATGGGACAAATTGTTACATGGTCGATTCGTGACGAAACTCTACACGTAGAAGGCATGTCACAGCTATTCCGTACGTTTATTCAAGAAAATCCTGAATTATGGAATGACGACCTTAAATATGAAATCTACTGTGCGGCAGAGCGCACTGTAGAGCTTGAAGATGCTTTTATTGATCTTTGTTTTGATGGTGCAGAAGTACCTGATTTAACAGCAAAGGAAGTAAAAGAATATATTCGATATATTGCAGATAGACGGCTATTAGGATTGGGACTAAAAAAGATTTTTCATAGCACAGAAAATCCTTTGCCTTGGCTAGACTATATGTTAAACGCGGTTGAGCATACCAACTTTTTTGAGAATCGTGCTACAGAGTATGCGAGAGCTAGTACGACAGGAAATTGGCAGGACGTTTTCAAATGAGCGATGAAGAAAAAGAATTAATTACAGTTGATGGAGTTGAGTACGAACTTGACTCCTTTTCTAACACAGCTAGGCACTACTTGCGACAAATTCAAAGTTTGTCACAGCAAACAGCAGAATTGCAAAATAAAATTCAACAGTGCGAAGTTGCACGAGTTGGTTTTGTACGAATGCTGAAAGAAGATTTAACAGCGGAAGAAAAGCCGGAGGAATCTGATGAGTGATGTAGAAATTCCTTTAGTAGACGACCCAGAAGATTGGGAGTACGAACAAGGAAAGGAGCACATACGAGACTCAGAAGATGAAGGAGCAGTGCCTTCAGACTTCAGTTCAGAGGATCTATCTGAGTTAGCAATTGGATATTTAAGTCAGATGAAAGACTTACAAGAACAACTTCGACAGGAGTATCTAAAAGTACAAAGGCTAGAAATGGCTATAAAAGGATTTGGAATATCTCTTCAAGAAGAATTAAAAAAGGGGCAATAAGCCCCTTTTTTATTACCCTTGTAAAGCTGCTGAAGGTGGTGTAAAGTTTGCTGTGTATCTTGCTAGGCCTTTTGTGATGCGGAGGTCTTCTATGTAACCTTCAAGGTAATTTGATATCGGATTTGAAGTAAGAGCACCAATAACAGTATTTGCATCTTGCATTGAACTCGTTCCTGTCGCTGTGCCTTGAGATACGCCATTTAAATACAAAGTCCTAGTTTGACCATTATTTACAACTGCAACATGATTCCATGTATTTGCAGTAAAAGTGTCAGTACTTGTTAAAGGTGCTACTGATAAACCATTTTGAAAAAACATTATTTCGCCACTTGTAGTAGAATTAATTGTCATTCTCCCAGCTACTGACGCTGCATACTGGCAAATAAAGTCGTATCTAGTAGAAGAACTTGGGACATTAAACCAAAATTCTATGGTCCAATCAGTAGAAGCATCTGTCGGAATTACCGCTTCGTTTAAGTTTATATAATCCCCGATTCCATCAAAATACATAGAAGTGGGTAAATACTTATACTGAGCAGTAGACGCTGTAGTATTCCCTACTAGAGTTAAGTTTTGTGTGGACTGCGACTTATCAAGTATTTTTGCGCCTTGCATATTTAAAAGTAATGAAGTATTTGTGATTGCTGTTAGCGGTGCTGTGGGTGGAGTGAACGCAGAAGTGTAGACTGCGGTGCCTCTTACAGCTCGAAAGTTTGAAATATAACCTATAAAATTTGCAGCCGTATCGTTCCTTGCTCCTATTTTAAATCCACCCGGTGCAGCAATAGTAGAAGAATAAGATGCACTATTGGATAATGATCCGTCAATAAACCAGTAAATAGTACCATTATTTCGCACAAAAGCTACATGAGACCAGGTATTTGCTTTTAATGCTTTAGATGATGTTAGTGTAATTGAACCACTACTGTAACATGAAAGCAGCCCGGAGCTGTTAATAAATAGTACCATTCCGTTGCTAGTATTCGTATCTCTACTGTCGTACCAACATTTATCTCCCCCTAGCGCTGTGGGGTAAAGCCACGCTTCAACTGCGAAGTCTCCAGTATCAAAACTTTCTCCTGTACTTAATAGATAATCCCCCGCCCCATCAAAATAAGCAGAGCCACCATGATCCCCGACTACATACTCTTGATAGTCATACGGAGCAAAAGGTTTTGTTGATACATTTCCATTTGGAGTAATTGTATGGTTGTTTGTAGAGCCATCTGCGATGTAAGGTAGATGACACGCAAGAAGACTTGTATTTGTTATTGCTGTAAGTCGTTCATCGGGGGGAGTAAAGGCTGCTGTATAAACTGCGGTGCCTTTTACAACTCGAAGATCAGTAATATATGCATGGCAGGAATGACTTATTGCTCCATAGTCCATAAATTTTCCAATATATAAAGTACCCGTACCTCCATAAATTGAAGTAAATGTTCCCGTACCCAAAGAAGAACCATTTAAATAAACCGTAATAGTGTTTGTGGCACTGTCAAAAGTAACTGCTAAGTGGTACCACTTATTTAAATCAATTGTTGTACTGAGACTTACGCTAGCGTCTCCACTGCTTGCTCCATTTGTTGACCAATATATAATTACCGCAGTTGATTGAACAGCTATTCCCCACTCTCGCGTAGTTCCTCCTCCCTTACTCAAAATGAAATTTTGTGTGCGCTCACTTTGCTTATTAAACCAAAATTCAATTGTATAATCGCCAGAGTATAAACTATTTATTGATGCATCCTGTGCAATCGAAAGATAATCAGCTGCGTCTGAAGTACCTACTAAAGTTGAGTACCCGCCCGAGCGATAAGGACTAAAACTTGTCTGAGTGGTATTTCCATTTGCAGTTATAGTGCGAGAATTACTGGAAGAATCAGTAAATGAACTATTTGTACCCGCACTTCCAGAAGTCGTAATTAAAGCTGTAGTATAATTACTATTTGTTACTCGGAAAACAAGAGTAAACTCAGAGACTGCACTTGCCACATTTATGCCATCACTCGCTCTAAACGTTAAGCTAAACGTGCCTGCATCTGCATTCGAAGTTGAAGGAGTAATTGTCCAAGTATTTGACTGTTGTCCTGTGCCTTGAGTAACTGTTGCAATGTCTCCAGAAGTGTCAGAGGCAATACTATAAGTAATTGGTAGGCCTTCAGGATCGGCAGCAACAATTGTAATTGTGGTTGCGGTGCCATCGGTTGCAAGAGCATAACTAGAGTTAGGTTGATTTGTCCAAGTAGGAGTGTTATTTACTAATGCAATATTATACCAACCGCTACCATTCCAAATATAAAGACGATTTGTACCGCTTACAAAAGCTTGGTCTCCTGCGGTTGCACTTCCAGGAAGGTCATTTACGGTCGCATATACAGTAGCAGTTGGGCCCGCTACCTCTGTAGCAGTAGTATCCCATTTATTTTTTGCACTGTTATATGTGTATGTACGCCCATTAATTGTTTGTGTGTCGCCGTTTGATGGACTGTCTGTAAAATTAATTGCCATTCTTTACTCCTTAGAATGTAATACTACCATTGCCTGTGAATGAGTATACATAATATCCTGATCTACCACTAGTGTCTAGGGTATAAGTTCCTGTTACTGTAGTCGCTGCTTGGGGCGCCGCAATAATTACAACGCCATCATTTCCTGCTTTACTTACAAAACTATTATTATTCCAGATACCGCCATAGCCTCCATTACCAATTACATTGTCTCCACCACCAGTACCATAAGAGCCTAAAGATACATCAAAGCCTCCTGCATACCCGCCCCCAGCATAGTAGGTTGCTGTTCCGGTAATTGAAGACTGTTTTGCAGCTCCACCGTTACCACCTAAAGCAGCGCTACCGTCTGTACCTGCTCCGCCGGCTCCACCACCGCCTCCAGCACCTTCGTTTGAGTAATCATTTCCGCCATCATTACCGAAGCCTTTTCCTCCATAGGAAGCCTGTAATCCTAGTCCTGGACCATCTGAAGCACGGCCCGCGCCACCACCAGAGCCTCCGTTAAGTGCAGTAGTTAAATCTGTGCCAACAAAGTTACCTACACCACCTCCGCCACCTCCTCCAGTAGCAACATAAATATCTGAGCCTCCAGACGCAATACTACTATCTCCACCTCTGGAACCGAGTTCACCTTGTGATGGCGCTACAGCGCCTCCTGTACCTACTGTGATATCATATGTAGTTCCTGGAGAGAAGTCGTAGGAAGAATCTTCAACGTAGCCTCCGCCACCCCCGCCACCTCCAGCAGGATCATTGCCTCCGCCTCCGCCGCCAATAAGTAACATTTCTCCGTTAATAAGAAATGTGAGAGAGAAGTTTACAAAACGAGTAGCACTTGTAATACCGTCAGATGCACTTAATCGTGCTTTAAAATTTCCTGCATTACTTGTTGTGGTTGTCGGAGTAAATGTATAAGTTCCTGTACTTTGATCTATAGTTGTAGCAGATCCTAACTGAGCTGGAAGAGCATTCGTAGAGTTTGCATAAGCAATACCATAAGTAATGGCAGTACCTTCAGGATCCACTGCTTGCATTTGTATAGTACTTGTGCTGCCATCATTATTTAAAGCATGAGTTGTTGGAGGTTCTGTATAAACAATTGGACTTTCACCGCCACCAGTAGCATCAGCACCGTCTGCACCGTCTGCACCGTCTGATCCACCAGAAGGATTCAATTGTACCCATTGGCTTGAAGATCCATCATTGTAGTAAATATACGTTTTTGCTACGCTTGAGTCAAACCAAAGGTCTCCTTGTACAGGATTTGCAGGAGGGCTGTCAGACATCGGAACAGATGCTGCGGAAGCCTCCCACACTCCTTTTGTTGAGTTATAAATAAATCCAGCATGAGCGTCGCCATTACTTGGACTATTTGGAAAATTGATTGCCATTGGTTACTCCTTAATGTGTTGAAAATCCAGTAGGAATACTATAGTTTAAGTTTGCACCTACGAGTATAATACTTGCTGTTATATTTTCGCCACTCCCCAGTGCGCCTATAATTAAAGTAAATCCTCCTGTTCCGCCTATTGATTTTCCAGCATCACTAGCAGGATCTAGTCCCCAAGTACCGTTTTTACCAATCCAAAACTCACGAGTCGTAGTATCGTAAGCTATCATAAGCACATCATTTGCAGCATAATTGGTGATACCTCCTGTGTTAGAGCCTCCGGGATAGTAACTTCCATTAGCTGAATATACTGACACTTGATTAGCAATATTCCAGCCTGGATCTGTAACCGATTCATCTGCAAGTCCAAGAAATATGTTACTACTCATAGATGAAATATCAATCTCAAAATAACGCTTGCCTGTTCGTAGGGTTGCTGACTGAGCCATGCTATTGGCCGACGTATTTGTGGATGCAGTATATACAATACTGTTTGAAAGGTTTGTGGAGATTCCAGGTTCTGCCGAAGAAAACGTAATAGGTGTTGAAAAAACTAAACTAAAATCTACAAGTCGAGTGGTAATTCTTGCTCCATCAGAAGCACTAAGTCTTGCCGTAAAGCTTCCTGCATTGCTTTCAGTTGTGCTAGGCGTAAAAGTATATACGCCCGTTGATTGATTAATTGTAGTTGCAGACGCGAGTTGATCTGGAAGAGCATTTCCTGTAGTTTTATAAGCAATACCGTAAGTAATGTCAAAACCTTCTGGATCTTGAGCAGTCATTGTTACTGTACTTGTTGTACCATCAGTATTAAGGGCTTGAGTAGTTGTAGGCGGCTCCGTAAGAATTACTGGAGTTTCATCATTTCCAAGAGCTACACGATCCCACTCTGCGCCGTCCCACATATAAAGTGTTTTTGTATCTTGTGCAACTGCAAAATCTCCAAGTGTATTGCCAGAGGAAGGAAAGCCTGCAAAGTTTGTATACGATGTAGGAGTTGCATCTGCTCCGGCGGCACCAGCGGGGCCTGTTGACCCAGGAACGCTTACACTTACCCACTGACTAGAATCAGCATCTTCATAGTAAACGTACATTTTGCCACCGTCAGAGTCCCACCATAAATCTCCGTCACTTGGAGAGCTTGGAGCCGTATCATCTGTAGTCACCGAAGCGCCGCCTCCCCCGCCTCCGACGGAACTGGCGGTCGAAGTCCAATAGCCTTTACTAGAGCTGTAAGTATATGTAATTCCTCCGACCGTCTGAGTTGCGCCGTCCGAAGGACTATCTGGAAAATTTATTACTGCCATTGTATTATCCCTGTAATGCTGCTGTTGGTGGAGTGAAGTTTGCTGTGTGCGCTGCTATGCCTTGTCTAACTCTAAAGTCTGAGATGTAGCCTGGAAAATACTTAGCTCCTCCAGCTATATCGGACCGGCTTAATTCTACAATAGAAGTCGCAACATGTCCACTTAGTCTATAAGTTTCTTGTAATACGCCATTCATAAAAATATAACCAGTTGAAGTTGAGTCATATGCCCCACCCCAGTCAAATACCATTTCAAAATGGTGCCATTGACCTGATGTTAGGGTATAGTTGCCTATTCCGCCACTAAGAACAGTTATTGTGTTGCTATTGCCCACTTCATGTTGATGGAAAAAAGTTCCATCATATACACCAATCGTAATTCTATCTGTCGCGCTAGTTCCAGAGCCTACATTAAATAGAGAATATCTACCTGTTAGGTTAATTGATGGATAAAACCAGCCTTCTATTGTATAAGATTTTGAAGAAAAATTATTGTTTAGTGATGTCGCAATATAGTCTCCTGTCCCATCAAAATACATTGATGAACTAAGATACTTTGTCTGAGCTGTAGATGACTTAGTATCACCAGCCAGTGTCAACGTCTTAACTGACTGCGACTTATCAATAATGCCAGCGTTTGTACCGTTAAGAAGCAGAGCGGTGTTAGTTATCGCAGTAAGTGGCGCAGTAGGTGGAGTGAAGTCTGCTGTATAGACGGGAGACCCAACTACTATTCTCGCGTCTGCCATATGTCCAAAAGTATTATAGTAGTTTCCTGGGCTATTACCAGAATAGTGATAACCACTTTGCATGAAAATCGGTCGAGACGAATTTGTTCCCCACGTAGTAGAGTCTGTCCATGTTGTGGTCTGTTGTTTACCATTGATATAAAGATAGTGTGTACCACTATTTCTTACTAAAGCTACATGAGTCCACACGTTGGTTGGTGCTATATCATCGGCCAAAATTCTTTGCGAGCCATTGGCAAAAAAGTAAACTTTATTTGATGCATCTCTCCAAAGTAAAACAAGGCCAGCCGGACTTGAATTCTGTGGCCTATAATCTACTAAAGTTGATAATGTAGAGTCAATTGTTGGATATATCCAAAATTCGATGCAGAAATCACCACTTCCCGGCGCAGCAATACCAGAGCCTGACGGACCTGAAATATGATCACCTAGGCTTGCAAAAGAAGCCGAGGCACCGAATTCACTAGCAGAATATGTTTCGTATTCATATGGTGCAAATGGTTCTGTTGTGATAGTGCCGTTTGTAGTAAGTGCATGACCATTAGAAGATGCATCTACTAAATAAGGTTTTTGACCTAGCAAAATTTTAGTATTTGCTACTTCTTCTAAGTTTTCGGAAGGTACAGTAATTGAAGAGGCGCTCGCATCATAAGGATGAGATCCGTTTATAAATCGTAAATCTGCAATATACTCTTGTGAGCCTTCAGTACCGTTTCCAGTATGCCCCACATACAAATAAGTACTGCCTCCATCAATAGCACTAGTATATGAATCATCTGAAGCTATTCGGGTTCCATTATAAAACAGACCAATACTATTTCCGGATCGTGCTACAAGAAGATGATTCCACTGTCCTTTATCAAACGTTGTGCTTGAAATTAATTTTCTACCTAAGCCGGAAGCATCGTCCCAGTAAACAGTTATATAATTAGAGTGAGCTCCATCGCTAATATTAAGTCCAAAAGATTTTGAGTTGTTATAGAACGGGCCAAGTCCAAAAGCTCTAGCATATGTAGCAAAACTATGCGATGAAGGTACATACACCCAAGCTTCATAAGCCCAATCCCCTGTGCCTCCTATATCAAAATCAGCACTAGTAGGAGATCGTACATAAGAAGTGTTTGTAGTTAAATAAGTTGAGTACCCACCATGTCGATACGGGCTAAAAGTACTTTGTGTTGCATTACCAGCTGCAGTAATTGTATGACTGTTGGTACTTGAATCTACAAAATCATTATTGACTTGATTATTAGTACCTACAGAAGTGATAAGTGCAGTCGTATAGTTGCTGTTTTGAACTTTAAATTTCAAAGTAAACTCAGAAATTGCGGATGCAATATTGACTCCATCACTTGCACGAAACGTCAGGCTAAATGTTCCTGCATCTGCAGTAGATGTAGAAGGAGTAATTGTGAATACATTTGTGTTTGCTCCAGTGCCTTGTGTTACGGTCGCAGTATTTCCCGAAGTATCACTTGCTATACTATAAGTAATTGGTAAGCCTTCTGGATCTGTAGCAGTAATTGTAATTACAGTTGGAGTACCGTCACTAGCTAAATCATAATTAGCACTCACACCAGAAATAGTAGGATTGTTATTAATTAATGCAATATTGTACCATCCAGTACCCGTCCACAGATATAAACGATTTGTAGCAGTTACATACGCCATATCTCCCGCATTTCCACTACTTGGAAGTGCATCTACATTTGCATAAACGGTAACCCCGCTTTGATCTGCAAACTCAAGAGCTGTGCCGCCTGAATTTACTTTTGCAATTTGGCCTGCAGTTCCGAGAGTTGAAGGAGTATCAGATAATCCTGTAAAAGAAGTACTTACCCACTGACTTGAGTCAGTATAAATATACATGACTGCTTCCGAAGAGCTCCACCACAAATCTCCAGCAGAAGGGCTAGTAGGTGCAGTCTCTGATACAGTTACAGATGCACCTCCAGATGCTCCGCCACCTCCCGTAGGGTTACTCTGTACCCACTGATTCGCAGTACCATCATTGTAGTATACAAATGTCTTGAGTACGCTTGGATCGAACCAAAGATCGCCTTCACTCGGGCTCGAAGGAGCTGTTTCTGAGACAGTTACAGAGGCGCCGCCACCGCTTCCAGAAGTTGCAGTAGTTTTCCAAGCTCCTGACGTAGAATTATAAGTATAAGTAATACCGTTTACTGTAACAGTATCTCCATTGCTTGGACTATTTGGAAAATTATAAGCCATTATTTACTCCCAGCTTTCTTTGCTAACAGGTTCGGAAGCTCCACCGCCTGTCTGTGCTCTAGGACTAGCAACACCGCCTTGTAAGTGTACTATATCAAGATATGGGGCTGTAACCTCTACAAGATTTGTAATATTTTCTTCAAAGAGCTTTCCACCATCAATCTGTAAAAACTCAGGACTAGTTACAGGATCAGAAGTCACTACAAGATTCGTTACATTATTACCAAAAAAAGTAGCTCCCTGTAGAAAAGTGGGAGAGCTTACTGGAGTAGTAGTAACTACAAGATTATCAACATCTTGAGCAGTTCCTGAAACTGTCATTTGTAACGCAGCCATTTTTAAGTTCTCTTAATAAGTAAAGCTGTCAAAGGGCGGATAGTAAGCCCATCATTTGTATTTAGATAAACATAAGTATCACTTCCAATTGTAACAGTATCGCCATTTGAGCCTAAACCTGCAGGAACTCTCCAAACATTGCAGGGAGTAGAAAAATCATAAACATCATGGTTTAAATTATTATCATTTACCCAAAAAAGTTTAAATAGTGGTAATCCCGCAGCTCCAGAAGAGTCGTATGCTATAGCCTCTTGTCTACCCCATCCCTTATCTACACCAGTACTGTCGTCATAATTTGCATCTATTGCAAACGGTCCCCAGAGTGACATTGATCCAGCCATTGGATTTGCTCCCCAAGCATAGCCCCAAGATTGCCCATAATTTACTGTAGTCCATAAAGTATTATCACCGTATTGAGTGTTGTTTGAACGAGTACTTGCAACACGAACAGCGCTACCCCCTCCATTAAGTCTGTTACCATCAGTTGCATTAACATGCCATCCGGTTGCTCGAATTTTTCCGTACCAAGAGGGATTATAAGAAAAATTCGATTCAGAAAATTGAATCCAAGAATAGGACACTGATTGATCGTCCCAAATAGCGGAAGCATCTCCTCGATATGTTACATGTTCAGTAATGTTTGGCCCGACGTGAAGATCACAGCAAAATATTTGAGCAACAGGTACAAGAGTTTCTGCTTGAGTAGTATTTGTTTCTGTAAACTCTGCATTCATCATCCAAACAGGTTGGTTATTGCCATCTTTTCCGTATATAAGAATACGAGTTGAGTCTGCAAAAATATGAATTCCAGTGTCTGAATGTTCGGTGTTTCCACAAATACCATAGCAATCGCCAATATTACTATCTGTACCCGTGTAGCCATTTCCCCACATTTCTGTACCAGTGCCAGGATCAAGCACACTTGCTAAATTAAATGCAAAGTTGTAGCCAGTTACTACAGTGGCATTCGTCCAGAGACCATTACAACTAAGCCCTGCATATTTTGTTTTGGAAGAAGTAATGCAAGTTGCTTCCATAATAAAATTTGAATCTGTGGAAGTTCCTACCACAGTACCTGCTGCTGGTAGAGTACTACTAGAGTGCAAGCTCCAGCCACTATTTCCTCCTACAACAGTTGAAACATTTGTGTCAATAAATTCGAGACCTGTAAGACTTGCAGTACTTGAAGTACAACTGGTAATTAGCCTTGTGATGTCTCTAATTTGGGCTCCCGTAGATGTGTTCCCGGGAAAATATAAATGAGCGTACATATATTATCTCCTTAATTAAATGTAAACACTAGGTATAAGTTTTCTCCGGCTGTCGAAGAGCCTACCTGAGTTATATCAATAGTTAAATAGTCATTTGCAGCAATCGAATGAGTTAAGGACGTTTGGCTGCCTGTTGACGTCCCATCAGGAATACTCACTGTCTGTAAGCTAGTTCCATTTTTCTTTACATCTAGTGTGACATCTGCTCCAACGGGTGCAGTATCTACATAAGCATTTATAGAATTTAAAGTATATGCTTTTTCTAGATAAAGTCTTTTTTCTCCGGTATTTGTTACAAGAATATCATCATACCGATAAGCTTTTATTAGCGGCGCAGTATCAGTGTCTACCACTTGATCTACAAACTCTAAAGCAGTTGCTCCAGTATTAACTTGTATTGTCTGACCTGCTGTTCCCAAAGTTGAGGGCGTATCAGTAAGATCTAAAAAAGTGGATGCTCCTCCTCCTGCGGCTGAACTAACATTCCAAGCTCCTATAGTTGAATTATAGGTAAAAGTTTTACCTCCTGCTGTATAAGTATCACCATTACTTGGGCTGTCTGGAAAATTTATTGCCATTGTTTACTCCTTACACTCCCCAAGCGCCCATTGTGCCGCCGCCTGATGTAATACCATTTTTATAATAATCATGTAAATCTTCCATTTCTGCTTCAGTAATAAAACGGTTAAACATTACTATTGCGCGTACATGGTACTGGCCTGTCCACCCGCTGTATGAATTCATAAGAAAAGTGCTCCCATAATTCACCCCATTTGAGATTACACTATTATATTGATCTAAGGTTAATCTATTGTATGCTGTAGCTCTGTTGTTACCGTGATCAAATCCATTTATTCGGTCAAATACGGTTGCACCGCTCCAAGCCCCAAAACCTTGACCGTAGTCAGCACTTTGCGAGGAAGAAAATGTATGCCTATAAAGACTACCTTGGCCTATGAGTAGAGTAGTATTGAAGCCAGTCGGAGGGTAAAAAATTATTGCCATTGATTTAGTATCTGCACTTATAGTATTAAAATTAATACTAGTGTTCGTATTAAACTGTAAAGCTCCTACATTACCAGCAGTCGTAGAGGATCCAGGATTTGTAATTGTCATAGTATTCGAGTTACCTGAAAGATCGTTTAAGGCAGTGGTACTTGTTGCGGCGTCGTAAGAGTTTGTATCATAAAAATGATACTGAGCAGTAATTGCAGAGCTTTCAATAGGAAAAAATTTAAGCTTAAAATCCACAAGTCGAGTCGTAATTCTTGCTCCATCCGACGCACTTAATCTAGCTCGAAAAGTTCCTGCATTTGCTTCTGTTGTACTAGGCGTAAAAGTGTAAACTCCTGTACTCTGATTAATTGTAGTATCTGCAGAAAGTTGTGAAGGTCTTGCATTATTTGCAGTTTTATATGCGATACCATAAGTAATATCAAAACCTTCGGGGTCTTCTGCTACCATTGTAACTGTACTAGTTGTTCCGTCGAAGTTTAATGCCACTTCTGTTGTAGGGGGTTCAGTAGTAATTACTGGGCTTTCATCATTTCCAAGAGCTACACGGTCCCACTCTGCCCCATCCCATACATAAAGTGCTTTTGTATCAGAAGTAAAAGCAAAATCTCCTACCGTATTTCCACTAGTAGGAACTGCTGCAAAATTTGCATAAGCAGTTACAGAAGAACCGTCTGCTCCATCAGATCCATCTACTCCATCATTTCCCGCAGGCCCAGACGGACCGGAGACCGCAACCCACTGACTAGACGATCCATCATTATAATAAACAAACAGGCTACTATCATCTGTTTTGTACCAAAGGTCACCAGCACGAGGGCTAGTAGGCGCGGCATCTGAAGATGTTGTTGTAGCGGGAAGAACGCCTACAGCAGTGTCTTTCCACACTCCTTTTGCTGAGCTATAGGCATACGTTACACCATTTAGTGTAAATGTATCTCCATTACTCGGACTATCTGGAAAATTATATGCCATTTTTACTCCTTATGCCTGCCATGCCACGGCATTAGTGCCGATTAAGCCAGCGTAGTAATTATGTGCTTGCTGTCTTTCTGCTGCTGATAGTGTTCTATTCCAGAAAGCAAACATTTTAACATAATGTCTTCCTTTCCAGTCTATTGCGTAATTATTGTATACTAAAGCATTCGTTAAGTTCATGCTATATCCAGATACTGTCAAAGAGCTGAATTTAGTGGGATTTGCAGCAAAAGGCGCCCAACCATCTCCCTGAGTGCTAACAGTGTTGCCATTTACTGCGTAAAAAGCAGTTTCTCCAGAGTGAGCAGTCATATTACCTCTATCTAATGTTGTAGAAGTGCTTCCAGAGCTCATATACCAAACACCAACGCCTGAATGAACACCGAAAGGGCACCACTGGCTACCAAAAGAGTTATCCCAGTCTCCTCCGGACCCTACTTTTAGCATAGCAAAAACCATAATTTCTTTTACAGCGCTTTTGCTTATGCCCCCACTTTCAAAGTTCATATTAGTTCCGTACTCAAACTTAAATGTTCCACCATCATCACTAAGGTAAGTTCCTGTACTACCAGTAATAGTTTGATGATTATTGTTCCCTGACAAGTCACTCAAAGTAGTGCCAGATCCAGAATAACTATTAGAATCCCCAAAATCATAATAACCAAGAAGTCCAGAAGTAGGAAAAAATCCTAAACTAAAGTCCACAGTTCTTGTAGTTACTCTATTACCATCAGAAGCTGTTAGTCTGGCCTTAAAGCTGCCTTCATTAGCACTGTTTGTAGAGGGTGTAAAAGTATACACTCCTGTTGACTGATTAATTGTAGTTGCAGAAGCAAGCTGACTAGGAAGAGTTCCTCCTGGAGTATTATATTTAATACCGTATTCAATATCAAAACCTTCTGGGTCTTCTGCAACCATTGTCACCGTGCTGGTTGCGCCACTACTATTGAGCTCTTGAGCCGCTGTAGGAGGCTCTGTAGTAATTACAGGGCTTTCATCACTGCCTGCAGCTATTCGATCCCACTCTGTGCCGTCCCACACATATAATGCATCGGTATCCTGAGTAAAAGCTAAAGCGCCGTCAGAGTTCCCTGTAGTAGGAAGAGCTGCAAAATTAGCATATGCTGTAACTCCTCCTCCTGAGCCTTTTATATCTGAATAATTTGCCATTATCGCTCCATCATTATCCAGCCTTGAGTAGCATTATAATATACTAATCCAAAAGCTGCTCTATCTACATCTACTGTTAAATCAGAAGCACTACCTTCTATATTATGTCCGTTTCGCGCTACTGTAATATTATTTGTTGCCGCATTTCCTGTGCCATCAATAATTCTTATTTCATCTCCTAAAGCTGCCGTTGCAGGAAGTGTAACTGTTACTGCAGTTGAAGTGTCTACAATTAATTTATCTCCAGCTACCGCAGTATATGCTGCTGTTTTTTCTGCCCAAGTACTACTACTTCCTCCGCCAGAAGGGTTAGTTTTTACCCACTGACTTGAAGAACCGTCGTTTACATAAACGTATAAGAAAAGATCATCGTCATCAAACCATAGGTCACCAGCCGAAGGAGAAGTAGGAGCAGAGCCAGATACAGTTACAGAAGCACCCCCACTGGAACTTCCGGAGCTTCCAGAGCCCGAAGGGTTAGTTTGTACCCATTGACTAGAGTCTCCATCATTGTAGTATACATATAGCACAAGACCTGTAGAGTCAAACCAAAGATCACCAGCAGAAGGGCTAGTAGGAGCCGCGTCGGAAACTGTTACAGAGGCTCCACCCCCGCCTCCGCTTGATTGTGCTACCCAATCATAATCTGTACCGTTCCAGCTTAGTACTTCGCCACTAGATGCAGTGCTTGTATTTAAATGTGTATCAACACTTGAATCATTATAGCTCCCTGTGGCAGTTAGCTCTTGTTGAACAAATGCAGTAGTAGCAATTTGAGTAGTATTTGTACCACTTGTAGCAGTTGGTGCAGTTGGTGTTCCTGTCAAAGCTGGATCAGCTAAAGGTGCTTTCAATGCTATGCTATTAGTTACAGTTGTAGAAAAGTTTACATCGTCACCTAAAGCTGCTGCAAGCTCATTTAGAGTATCTAAAGTGCTTGGTGCTGAATCTACAAGGTTTGCAACTTCTGTATCTACATATGACTTGTTTGCAAGCTCTACCCAGTTTCCTGCATGAGCAAAATATCCAGCGCCTGTAGCATGAACGTGTGCAAACATACCATGATAAGTTGTTGCACTCGGTAAGTCGCTTGTAGTTGCAAACATATTTGCATAGTATGACTTACCTGTAGTAATAAAGTCACTACTACCAATATCTATGTCACCAGAAATTCCATATCCTGATAAAGTAGTAGGCGTATTGATTAAATCCGCAAATGCTGTAGATTTTCTAAAAGTATTCTTACTATCCGCTACCTGAAGAGCGGTAGAAGATACAGCCACCCCTGCAAATACATCCGTAGCTGTAGCTGCAACTGTGCCATCATCTTGCACGTAGTAATCGCCATTTAATGTTAAACCTGTATATACATCGGCTATGCCACCTGCAAGTATAACATTAACAGAAGCCCCACTTGAAACAGTAGATTCTGCGACACCAAGCCAACTGTCCGAGTTAGAAACCGAGTCAAGACGTACTAAAGCTCCTGAGGTGCCCGCCACTAGGAACAGGCCGTAACCATCTTTATTTTGGTGTGCACCAGGATTTGTGCCTGCACTACTACCGCTACCAAAGCCGGTATATCCACTATTTCTTGTAAATGTACCCGCGCTTGTTAAAGTTCCAAGGCCATGTTTTAAGCTATAGCTTTGATATGTTTGATAAACTGCATAAATAGCTAAACCAGTGTCCGAGCTAGAAAATTGCCAATGTCTACTCGTTAAGCCTCTTCCTGAAACCCAGCCCGTAGCTATATCGTTTAGCGCTGTAAGAGTTGTCCCGTTAAATGATAGAGGTTTAATATGTATCTCTACTTGAGGATTAATATCTCCGAACCCTCTACCTCTATCCAGTACAAATAAACCAGAACCTCCGTGGTAGTATATATTGTTATAGGTATTAGCGGTACTTACAGAAAGAGCTGTATTCATGCTAACTGTAGTGCCGGAAATAGTACCTGTAGCATACTCTACAGTTGAACCATAAGGATCTGCAACTACAATTTTATTTTGAACGTAGAAAATATCAGAAGGTACGCTGGTAAACCCAGTTATTTGATCATAAGTGCCAATAGTTATACTTGTACCACTAATTGAAAGGGCAGCTACTTGTATGTCCCCGTTAAAATCTTCTATAAGTAGTAAAGGAGTATTGCTCGGGCCCAGAGTTATGTCTCTTACAGTATCTCCAAAACTAACAGTAGTTGCTGTATTTGCTGTCCAAATTCCAGAAGATTGAGAGACAATACGTAGCTGATACCCACTACTAGTATAGTAAACTAGAACACCCTGGCTTGTTCCTGTCAAGTGTACATACTTTACGATTGCTCCCGCAGAAACACTTTGAGCTATAGTAGTTTCTGTGCTGCTTGTAATAGTTAAATTTGCAAAATCAGGAGTAAGTATATCTACTTTAATTTCTGAACCACTTCTAAAAAAGTAGTAGTATAAACTATTGTAGTCATCATAACCGATTGATGTTTGGTTTGCAGTGCTTGACTGGTAGGTAGTAAAACTACCTACAGCAGCAGCAGATAATCCTACCGAACTAACAGTACCAGCAGTATTTAAAACTACTGCGTCACCTTCAGTAATTGCGGTAGCAGAAGTATAACTCTTTTGTGAGTCTCCACCAGTAGTGCTAAACCCTGCTATTTCACCTTGTACGAATGCAGTAGTAGCAAGCTGAGTAGTGCTTGTACCGCTTGCTGCAGTCGGAGCAGTCGGAGTGCCTGTAAATGCTGGAGAGGCCGTAGAAACAGCATCTGTAATTCCATACCCTGCAATAGTAGTGGGAGTGCCTGTTAAAGAACTAAATGCTCCATCAAATGCATCTGTAATTCCATACCCTGCAATAGTAGTAGGAGTACTGCTAATATTTGAAAAACTTAGGTCAGCAGGAGTAAAAGAAAATACACCATTTGTATTATTATAAGTAAGAGCACCTGCGCCAGATGCTGAAGTAGTGCTAATACTAAAACTATTTAGGCTTGCATTACCAAAGCTCGAGGTGTCAGCAGGGGTAAAAGTAAATTGTCCTGTACTACTGTTGTACCCTAATGCACCTTGGCCTGATGCAGTATTTGTAGAAACACTTAGGTCTGTAAGTTGTATTCCACTACTCGCAGTAACAGCATTTTGAACGAATGCAGTAGTAGCAATTTGAGTAGTGCTTGTCCCCCCGCCTGCTGTTGGTGCTGTAGGAGTTCCGGTAAATGCTGGGCTCGCTAGTGGAGCTGCGTCTGTTATACCGTATCCTGCGATAGTAGTGGGTTTACCTGTTAAAGAACTAAAGGCTCCATCAAATGTACTATAATCTGTTCCGGCAATTGCAGCAGTTATATTTCCATTTCCGTCTGCTTTTACAATTCCTGTAATTGCACCAACAACCGGGTCAGTTTCTGTAGTGAGGGCGCTGCTTAAGTCTGGCGGGGTATAAGTAAATACACCGCTTGTGTTATTATATGAAAGAGAGCCTCCTCCTGATGCAGTATTTGAGGTTACACTAAAGCTACTTAGACTTGCATTACCAAGCCCACTAATTTCACTCTGTACGTAAGCTGTAGTAGCAATTTGAGTGCTATTAGTTCCACTTGAAGCAGTAGGGGCTGTTGGAGTGCCTGTAAGGCCCGGGCTTGCCAAAGGCGCTTTTGCTGCTAAACTATTTGTAACTGTGCTTGCAAAATTAGCATCATCATTTAGTGCTGCAGCAAGCTCATCAAGCGTGTCTAAACTAGTAGGTGCTGAGCTTACAAGATTTGCGATTTCAGTGTCAACATATGAAGTAGTTGCAAAGCTAGAAGTGTCAGCAGGAGTAAAAGTAAATTGGCCAGTACTACTATTATAGCTAAGCCCTCCTGTGCCTGAGGAAGAGCTCGCAGTAGTTGCAGAAAAATCAGAGAGTTCTGTCTTTTTAATATTAAGTAAATAAGTGTCAAGATTTGAGGTTGTAAATAACATTACCTCAGTAGCACTTATAGCTGTACCAATTTTTAATGAAGTAGAAGTTTTAGTCTGTACGAGAGTACCATCGTCCTCTGCAAAAACAGAACCGCCATCCGTCAGTCCTGCAAACCCAGAAACTTCTCCGTGTATTCTAACAGATACGGAAGCAGTGTCAGCAGCCCCCGCAAGTGCTATACCTACAAAATTAAGATTTGATACAGAGCTAGAAATTGTGGAAACAGTGCCATCAGAGTTTATTGCTACCGGATCTCTGGCGCTAATTGTCCCACTCGCTGTAAAAGATTGATCAAGAGGCTCTACTAACGATAGCTGTGCAAATCTCTTGTCAACAGTAGTAGATGCAATATTTAATGGAAGCACGTTTTCTTGGTCGCCAATAGCAGTATTTACAGGAACAACAAGAGTTGATCCGTCTGCTGAAATTTGTGCATCTCCTACAAAAATTGTGTTTTCGCCTACATGAAGCTCTTCAATATATGCGAAGTCAAATCTATCAGCATCAGTGCCTAGACTTGAAGAAGAGCCTGCAGGTAAAATAGTGTTTACATGAAGCTCATTAAAATACTCAGTGCTAGTGCCTAAGTCTGCTCCACCAGCAGCTGCAGGCTTCACATCGCCCGAAAGATTTTCTAGTTTATCGTGAACATACTCTACTGGAGCTAAATATTGATTTACTGGGTCCCATGTAGTAAAGTTGTAACTCGTTCCCGTTAAACGAGGATAGCCTGTAAATAAAGGGCTATTTAAATCAGCTTTCAAGTTAATTGAATTAGCTAATGCTTGGTTGCCTATAGTAGCACTATTTACTGTGCTAGTTATAGGACTTAAAAGATCATTAACTGCAGTAACTGTTTGAAGCTGAGATGCACCAGTACCCCCAGGATTAGGAGCCGTAGGGGTACCAGTGAACGCAGGGCTAAAAGATTGAACAAAGTTTGAGTTGATATAAGATCTAATACTTGCATCAGTATTAGCTAAATCAGTCTCTACTTGAATTATACCTTCTTTTAGATTTATAAAGTTAGAGTCTACCTCAAAGACTGAAAGCGCCGTACCCTTTGCAGCAGCGGTAGTACCCCCCGTATAACTTTGGGGGGTATTCTTTGTAACAATAGTTATGGTGCTAGCAGTCATTTGTAGTCTCTACTATTTAGGTTTGGTCAGATAATTGTACAGACCAAGTGATTTGCAGGGTATCAAGGGGTGCTTTAGTAACAACATCAAAAGTTGTACGACAAAGCATTGTCTGGTCAATGATACCGCCACGAGGGCTTCCAGCCTTCCAAAGATTTACTTGGCCCCCGCCCGCTACATCTACTAGAGGCCCGTCTGCATTTGCAGCATTATAGCCTGCATCTGTACCGTCTAATCCAGTAGCCGCGTAGTTAGTAGTAGTATCAAAAGTTCCGTGGGCTTCGGGACTATTGAAGATACCCGCTTCACGAACCAAAGTATTGGTAGATACTCCGGGGTTATTTTCCTTAAATGTAGCAATAAAGATAACTCTGTCGCCCATTTTCTTTTTACCACGTTGAGCATCCGGAGCTTGGCCAGCAGGCAAAGGGTATGTGGGGGTAGCAGATGCATTATAGTCATTCTCATCTGTACGATAGCCCTCTGTATCTGTACCAGAATCTTCTACAATACTTGAAAGCACTCGAGTACCTTGGAAGACGCCATCTACATCAGTACCAAACTGCTCAAAATCACTTGAAGGTCGATCTTCAAACTCACCAAAAAATGGTGCAAGCGAGGCATTTGTAGCTGCATCAGGAACAGCAGTTTGAGTGTCATAATAACCACCAACTTGGCCCCTAATACGATTTTTATAATCAGTGACCAGCAAGCCAGCCGAATTATATGTAGAAGAGAAAGGGTGTCCTGAAGATGCAATTACATCAGTATATTGAAACTCCACCGTGGTAGTAGAGCCTGTAATTGTTCCAAGAGTTGCTTCAGCATTTCCAGTAGTTGCATTAACAAGATTTACAGTGGTAACACCAGTTGCTGTATCATTTACAATAGTACCGATTTCTGTGTTCGCAGAAAAAGTAGAGCTGAGAGTTCCATTAGGATCTACTTTCATTCCAGTACGTAAAGTTTGGCTAGTAGTAGAGCTAGTTGCAATTTTGAAGAAAGTGTCTCCAGCACTTGCAATAGCATTAACAGTTGTACCCCCACTGTCCGTAAATGTAGCAGGAACTGTAAAGCCAAAAACAGGGTAGTCATCAGTACGTGAAGTATCCTTCATTACTTGTACTCGATCACCTACTTCACCCTGCAAGAATCGGTTAGTTTGAGTTGCAGCTACTACGGTAGAAGTATTTGCAGTTGTTTGAGCAGGGTCTCCCACTCCGATAGCCATATGGCTCATCATTCGAGGAATGATATGCTTTTTATTAATATCAAGACCTCGACGGTCTTGGCCGGTATCAATCATTCGCCCAATAATATGAGCAATACCATAATCTGTTACAGCGTTACGAATAGTTTTATGCTGCTTGACTCGGCCATGTTGATCTCGGAGTACGAGATTGACAATACCTTTAATTCTAGCATCATCTTTTAACATGAATGTTCTCCTTAAAAATTGGCATGTTTGCCGTCTTCGCCGACATATGTCTCCATAAAGTAACTAGGGAGACAGTACACAGGTACGAACGCAGTTCCAGAGTCAGCAGCCGCAACTTCGTTCACTAAAGAATTTTTCTGAGCTAGCTCAGGTTTAGGTATAAAAACTAGCTCAAGCAGAGGCGGTAACCCTGAACCAGGTCGAGGAACTAGTCTTTCCTCATAATAACCCTGATCTAATTGTACGCCTACCTGCTGCTCTATTTCGGGTATTATTTTATGGGTTAAATCATTTCCTACTGCATTAATTCTATCACTAATTGAATCTTTGGGAGTTTTTGCAATAATTGCTCGAAGCATTTTTGCAGCAGCAGCATCAAACACAGAGTTCTTTTGTTTTATTTGAAAAGCCTCTCCCTTTATAAAGGTATATCCAATTATTATATCATCATATCTAGGGTCATAAATTGGCTGAAAAGTCGCAGGAATAATATGTACGGTTTCATCGTCATTTGTAGTAACTGGGGGGCCATATATAGGGTCCCCATCTTCGTCCTCTCCTAGCAAAGGAGTTCTAGTTACTCTATAGCTTACCCTTTTACCAACTTTATTTTTGTCCTTCAAATCTTGTGCAAGAGTTTTGTCTCTTAGAAATGAAGCTGCTCCGTTAAATATAAAAGGTTTTAAACTTTTTGCAAAAGAATCATCTTCAACATCAGTTGTAGTCTTTAGCCTAACTTTAGCATCCCAATTTGCAGGTTGCGTTCTAAAATATGGAGCCACATTATAAGGCCAATATCTATTTCCGTCAGCTCCTGCTTTTTCATCATGTAAATGATAAGTATACTTGAGATCTATATCATAAAGAGGCTCTGCCATTAATTCAGATTCATATCTATGCCTGAATCCTATTTCTAATTTTTCGGTCGGTATATAATTTGTGGGCCCCAATCCTATATTATTTAATCTGTCTTTGGATGAAATTGAATCTTCTGTAGTAGGATTGCCCTGTATTTGAACAATGCCTTCTATCATTTTAAACATTTTGTTCCAGTATTCGGTTTGCAGCATACGATCAATGAACGTAGGCCCTGTCATAATTTGCCTTTTACCCCCATAAAGATTACTTGTATTTTCATCTTCAGTAGTCATTTCTCGAAGAAGTAAATTTATTCTTCGCCCACTGTCTTGGTGAGTAGTTCTATGAATATACGAAAGATAGAACGGGCCGTCTCGTTTTGCCCATCTTTTTTGTCGATTTGGACCAAACGCACCGTGGTAATCATAAGTCCACTTTCTGGGAGCAGGCCCATAAGAGCCGTTATATCCGTAACCCAATCCTCTAAAAAATATCGTTAAGAATTCTCCGCCTTCTCCTTGAATTCTAGGAACGTCACTTGCTGCTAACGTTTTCTCTCCGAATCTATTAATTGAATCGTCGGTGTCTCTCCATACTATTGGATCGAGACCCGGTACTACTTCCTGTTTACCTAAAAGTTCTGCAACTGCACTTCCGTACCTATCTCGATATTCGGGATATAGTGCAGACTCTCTACCTTGTCGGAATCTACCCATATTTGATCGAGCACTGGTTTGAATATACCTTTCATTCCTTTGGTAGAACGGAGTAGATGAAGGCCACCCGTCTCTTACAGGTTCATAAATATTACCGTCTTCATCTATAGGATTACCGTCTGCATCTAGAGTTATACTTGGATGGTATATAATCTTATCATATTCGTCACCTAGGTCTACCCAAACATAATCTCCAAAGCCTCCTGATACTATAAATCCTGATAGATCACTATGTATAGACCAAAAAGTTTTTTCAATAAGAAAATCAAGTACAATTTTGTTTTTGCGCTCATCTTCCTGTATTTTAAACTTTTGTGTGGGTGGAGTAAAAAACTTTCCTTTAAAATTTAAACTTTGACTTAAATTTAGTAGATCTTCTTCTAAGCTAGATACTTTTTTTCTTGGAAAACTTTCTGTAGCTGCAGCAACTCTAAGTCTATTACGTATATCAAACCCGAATTTTTCGGATATACTAAATAAACTTTCTTTGAACGGGCCTATAGCCTTTACAACTGTAGGAGCAGATTCTTTAGAAAATATCGAATCAAAAGCACTTGAATTTGCTTGTTTAAATACTTGTTGTTCAACTAAGAACTGATACTCTAAATCATTAGTTTGTCTATCGGTTATAGGTTCCAGCTCTTCAGGAAGCCCCCGTAGTTTTACATCCAGAGCAAATTTTTTGCGAACTTCATCAGGGAGCATATAAAGAGTATCTGCTATAGCTCCTGTAGGAGTTGTTTTTGCTACCGCATGAGCCCTTGAAGCCGCATGAATAAATTCTCTATACCCTGGGAGTATTCTAGGGTCGCAATAAAGAAACCCATCTGCGTCATAGCCGCTACCTGCAAGTCCAACTTCGAATTCGTTTGTTGGCTGATACCCAAATGTTTGTGAGCTAATTAAGTCTACAGCGTCTCTAGAAGTAAATATATCTCCTACAAGTACTAAAGGTTGCTTACTCTCTGCAAAAAACTCATCCTCTCGTGACTTTGTTTGTGCTAAACTAAAAAATTCTCCCTGCCCAGTAGCTAAATTTACGGGCGGAATAAAAAACAAGTCTTCTCCGATGTCAGTGTCACGCTTGAATCGTGGTATATCAAGCAAAACATCCACTCTTTCAGATAGTGATCTATTTGGTACTTTGTCAACTAAAGGATCTGCAACTATTGTTGCGATCAACTCATTTATGCTTCCGTTACCAAGTTGAGTGCTTATATCCGAAGCATCAGTAGCTGCTCTAGTTTCCGGAGGGCTTCCTACTGAAAGTGAAGTTATGTCAAAATCTCGTAGAGTTGTTGCACTGCTTATAAGATCTACATTATCTTCTTTTCTGAATTTTGGAATTCTGATCTCTTCAAGAGTATCGAGTAGCTCCAAGAACTCAGATACATCAAACTCATAGTGAAGAATGTATCGAAGAATTGCTTTAAATAGTGACGGAGATGTTGCAAAAGTTTCGACACTATCTCTGCTAATATCTGCAGCAGTTGTTGAAATACTAGAAAGAAGGGGTGCGTTTAAGTCTACTCCGCTTAAGTCGGGAGCATTATCTACGGCATCCTTTAACGAGGGTGAGTCGATAAACGGAAGCTGTGTAAATAAAAGTCCGTCTTTCATGTAAAGTCATTTCTTACCTTTATATTGATTAATTCAAATGTACTCATAATCTTATTATCAGGAAGGGTTAACTCAACTTCAGCTTCATAAAAACCCTCCTCACAATCTGGATGAGTTAAAAAATCTTCTAAAGGAAACAACAGTTCCCCTGCCCCCAGAGACGTCGAGCTTGACGCAGTAATGCTAGCAATGACGCTTGTAGTTCCCTTTTTTCGAATATGCAACTGCACCTGGTGGCCTGCAACATCAAAAGCGGCACCAGTATCTTGTCGGGTTAGAGAAGTTTGAAGAGAGGGTCCAGTGTCTCCTTTAACTATTTGAATTATATCCATATTTATTAATATACTCCAAAAGGAGGCTTTGACTATTTATTGCTATGATTATAGCAAAGTACACCTAACTTGTCAAGATTTATTTTTCAGAGGGGTGTGTTATGGGTTGGGGAAGGCGATGTCGCAAATGGAACGAACTCTCGTAGGCTTATCCGAATAAGTATCTCCAGAAGTAATAGCATATCTGTTAAAACTTTCGGAAATTACTACAGAGTTTTCCAATATTTTTATTTTTTCGCGAACTTGCACAGTAGTTACAGTGTTTCCATTAAGGTCTACTGCATCTGTAACTTCTATCTTATCCACGATGGTTTCTTTTGAAAGAGACATTTTTACTCCTTATGTTGTTTGATAAGCTAGGCTTATTCGCAAATCTGTGGTATCATCATTTACCATTTCAGCAACAGTAAAACTTGTAGCGCTTGCTCCGCTGGTAGCAGGATTCATAGCAAAAGAGCCCCGAGGAGACCCCGTGTACCCATATACGTATACGTGGCGCATACTTGAAGCAGCCGCGCTAGATGCTTGCAATATATTTACTTGTCCTAAAGGAAAAGTATCGCTTGCAACTGTAAAAGGCAGAGAAAAATACAAAGTGTTCGTACTAGTTAATCCAGTAGTGTTTGCATTAAAAATATTAATATGGCACATACAGAGTCTTCCTACTTTTGTATAGGTTCCTACAACGCCTGCCTGTGATTGTGTAACACTATTTCCTCCCGATCCAGCATCAAAAAGTTGAACCGTAAAAGTTCCTTCTTCATAATCTTCTCCGGCGTCTATTCGTGGAGTAACCCACTCATATTCTTCGGGGTGTGAAACACTACTAGTGCCCGCATTATTTTTAACAGCTAAGTAAGCCCCTGCAGTTGCTCCAGAAGATGCGGGAGGTGGAATACCATATAGATCATCAATTTCTATGGGGGTAACAGTCCACTCGCTTGAGCTAGTATTATACATTAACGCACTAGGATTACTTCCCAGAGCTTGAACTGTGCCGGGAGGATTGTCCGCAGCAGTTTGAACATTTGAAAGCTGTCCAATTGTGAATGCAGTGTTTTCAAATTGTGATGTTGTAGAATTATATGCTAGTATATTGTCGTCTTGTGGACTGGATATAGTAACATCGTCTAAGTCATTTAATACTGCTACATCTCCATTTGCTACCCAATCATAATCTGTACCGTTCCAGCTTAGTACTTCGCCTGTTCCTGCACTATTTTTATTTAAATGAGCATCAACGTCAGAATCTGAGTATCCATCTGTAATACCATATCCTGAAAGAGTAGTCGGCGTATTTCCTAGCTCACTAAAACTAACGCTACCATCTACCCAGTTGGTTCCATTATACTTTAATACTTCTCCGGAGGCAAGAGTGCCTAAAACAACATCTGAAAGATCATCTAAATCTTGTACGTTACTACTGCCGCTGCTAGGAGTAACCCAAGCGTAGTCAGACCCGTTCCATGCAAGAACTTGATTTGTGCCCGCACTACTTCTATTCAAATGAGAGTCAACATCTGCATCAGTATAAAGATCCGCACTTGTAATAAACGTAGGCTTATTTGCAATATGAGTCCAGTCAATTACAGAATCAACCCAAGCAGAGCCGTCCCACTTTAAGTAATCATTTTGATTAAGAGTACCAAGGCTTACATCGCTTAGTTGTCCTAACGACATATTTATGTTGCCACTGGTACTGCTTGTTAACCAAGCATAGTCGGAGCCATTCCAGTAAAGCATCGATCCTGTGTTTGCACTACTTCTATTTAAATGAGCATCTACATCAGCGTTGGTGTAAGCGGCTGGAATAGTTGGCTTATTAGAGAGATCATTATAGTTTCCACTAAATCCATCTGTAATTCCATATCCTGAGAGAGTAGTGGGGGTATTTCCTAAGTCACTAAAGTTAAGAGTTGCATCAACCCAGTTGGTTCCATTATACTTTAGTATCTCTCCAGAAGAAGGTGTGCCAAGACTTACATCATTTAGTTCTCCTAAAGTCTCTGGGGCGCCTACTATTTCCGCATAAGTAACCCATTCATAATCAGATCCATTATAGCTTAAAAGCTCATTTGTGTTTGCAGTATTTCTATTTAGGTGAGTATCTACATCACTGTCTGTATAAAGTAAGTTATCAACTTCTGTTCGGCTATACGTTTCTGTCTTAGTATACGCATCTGTAATTCCATAGCCCCCAAGAGTTGTGGGAGTATTACTTAAATCATTCCAACTTCCAGAAGATGCGATTGCAGCAAAGCCGGCTCCAGCTTTACTTTTATTTCTCCAGTCTGCCGTACTGTCTTGATAAACTAATAAATCTAAATTTTGTACATCAGCAATAGTTACATCATCAAACATTCCTAAAGTCAGGGTTGTAGGCTCGTACTTGCTTGAAGTCGAATTATATTGCAGTACTTGCTCGTTTGTCGGAGCAGTACTCGAAACATCTTCAAGCTCTGTAGTTTCATGATCTACAGGCTGATACTCCGTTGCAGATGAATTATACTTTAGTATTTGATTATCAGAAGCTGTGGTGGTAGATACATCCTCTAGAGAGGTAGTTTTAAAATCAACAGACTCATACTGAGTATTTGCATTATTATATTTTAAGACCGTTGCATCGTTCGGGGCTGCGGAGTCTACATTTTCTATATTCATTGTTGTATGAGCAACAATGGACATTGGGTTGCCTTGCGCACTTACTTGTTTAAGAATAGTACCAGGGGTAGCCGAGTCAATAGTTAAGCTAGCAAATGTTCCGCCATTGGCATCAAGATTTCCATCCTCGTCTACAATAAAATCTCCATCGCCTACATCTAGTTCTCCTGCATAGACTGAATCAACATATAAGTTTCTCCAAGTATTTCCAGTTGTTCCTAAATCGTGGGTGCTCCCGCCATCAGGAATAATCCTACTATTCACAAGGCCATTAAATACAATGTCGTCAACATTATTATCGCCAAGATTAACATTTCCATTAAGATTAGAGGTAGCGGCCACACTTATAGACCCAGCAGTCACAAGATCTCCGTTTGCATTTACAGTAAGATCGCCTCCACCAATATCAAGAGTTTCGCCTATAAGTGCGCCTGTTGCAGTTATGTCCCCAGTAGAGTCGATATCTCCAGTTACATTCAAACCTTTGTTAAAGTTCCACTTATCATCCGAAGAAGTATAAAGTAGAGTAGCATTTGCACCTTCTAAAGTTATACCCCCGAGATTAACTGCGGCTGCATTTGTTGCGCCTTCACCGATTACAATATTTTTATCGTCAACAGTCATAACACTACTATTAATAGTAGTAGTTAAACCATCTACTTGTAGGTCACCAAGTATTTGCACAAGGCCGGAGGTTGCGCCTATAACAGCAGGATCAATTACTATAGTTGCAGGGCCTTTTATTGTTCCTCCCGCAACTTCTAAATTACCTGCAATATTTATTTCGCCCGTATTATCTCCATGAGTAGCGGGATCAATAGTAAATTCATTTGGAACTTTTAAAGTATCTCCTGCAATCTCCAACGAGCCTGCAATATTTACTTCTCCGGTATTATCTCCATGAGTAGCGGGATCAATAGTAAATTCATCAGGAACTTTTAAAGTGGCTCCTGCAATAATTAAGCTACCTGTATCATCTCCATGAGTAGCGGGATCTATGGTAAAGTCATTTGGAACTTGTAAAGTGGTCCCTTCAATCTCCATATCGCCCGCAATTACAACTTCTCCTGTTGCATCTCCATGCGTAGCAGGATCAATAACAAACTCTGCAGGCCCTCGAAGCCAGCCACGAAGCTCTAAGTTATTCATCTTAGAGTTTATTTCTGTACCATCCCAGTTAAATGTGTCACCGTTCGGATCGCCAATAGCAACTTTGTAGTAAAGAGGATCTGTGCCATCTGCTCCAAACCAGAAGCCTTGTCCTACATCATATGCTGTTTTGCCGCCCTTGATAGACCCGGCACCCAGAAATGTAATACCGCCATCAGGACTATCAATAATGACGCCGTTATTTAAGGCATTTTCAGTAACAGCGCTCCCAGCCCCGTCGTCTAAACCTCCGCCCGGACCAGAGCCCGGACCCCCATTGAAAGGGCGAACGTCTAACCAAATCTCTGCAACAATCTTACCCGCCATTAACTTCCCCTATCAATTTGTGCGATTACCGCATCGTTTGTTGTATCAGGACGATACGCTGTTCTATATAAATGATTAATAGTAGTAGATGTCGTATTTACTCTATCTAACCGTATTTCAGTGTCAGACACTACTTCTACTACGAATGCCGAAGTCTCTCCAACAACAGTGGAAGAGCTAGTGAGTGGGTTTGCTAAATAAGCCACTACGTCTCCCGGCTCAAAATCTGTTGTAAATGTTGTACCGACTCCAGTAATTGTATAGCCAGAATCTCTTGTAAAAGATGTGCCAGATATAGCCGTCCACGCAGTATCAAGAGTAGCACTTCCATCACCTATATCTCTCCAATAGTCGGGACCATAGTTATTTGTTGTAGTGTCCCACTGCGCCAAAAAGCACTTTGGCACACTGTGATCAAAAATTACGTATAAGTCTCTAGCATCGTTATCAGCAACATTTGAGAGATCAACTACTGCATTTGCTTCTGTAACGTCAGCAGGATTTCCTGGAGCGCCTTGACTTGCTAAGGTTGCGGGGTAGTTATCAAAAATAAACTCCTCACTTCCTTGAGATATACCATCTGTTCTAGTGCTCTTTATAGCATAGAAATCCCAGTTACGAGTACCATTTGTAACAGTTGTTGTTGTACTATAACTTGACTGCAACGATCCAATTGTGTACTCTTCTCCTCCATTAATTAACTTAATATCACTAAGAGTATGAGTATCGTTTGGACCTCTCCATTTATAGTTTCCTACTCGCTCACCATTCCATATAAACTGATAGCGCTTTGCGCCCCCAGGCTCTGTAAGTCTTTGCATTGCGTATGCTCCAGATGGTATAGTACCTCCAAACTCTGGATCGACTGTCCATGCCGAGGAGAGCGAGAAGAACTCATCAGAAGAGTTAGTAGCAATTTTTGCAGGGGTATTAGAAGTTGCTCCTTTTGGAATGCCATGGATTCTTTCAGGCAAACTTGCAGAACCAAACCCTTTTATACCCTCTTCTGTTTTAGAAGGGTAATATTTTGAAAATATTGGATCTAAATTATTTGAACTTGAATTTAAGCCCGGAAGAACTTTATACCTAATCCAATACCATCTTTCAGTAGTGCCCTGTTCTTTAAGTATAGGATCAATAATAGTTGTACCTTTAGTAGTAAGAATAAGGGATGCACCATTAAAGTTACCGCTATTCGGATTCATCCATACTTCAATGTCGTGAGTACTTGGAGAATAGTTTCCAGTATTTTCCCAAGTTAGTTCAATTCCTCCTACTGCGCCCTCACTCTCTACAATTTGACTTGCTAATAAATTTATTGGCCTTGTAATTTGTACACTTTGATTTGTGCCGCCCTCGTCATATGGCTGAACTAAATCATTCGCCATATGTTTTAAAATAAATGCATCGTCATTGTGTTCTTTTGCTATAACATTTACTAGCAAATTACTTTTAGTTTTAAGAGACTCAATTCTAAATAGTTTATTTTCCCAATTAAACTTACTGTAGGTAATTGCAATTATATTACCAGCTAATAACAGATACCCTTTGGGAGGCATTTGAAACGAAATCGTTAATCCAGCTCTAGACTCATCTAAAGCCTGCTGAGCATTGATCCTTAAGTTAAAATAATTTGTAATTGCAGGTGCTCTATAAGTGCCCTGCCTTTGAATTCCTTTATCTTGTGCAAGGTATTCAGAGTTAAAAAATGATATTGTTCGATTTCCAAATACTAAAGCAGGATCAGACATTTGTGCACTAAATGCATTAAATGTTTTAGATATTCCTTTGTCATCAAGTTTTATATCTCCAATAATATCATTTTCTGTAATAATTTCTGTATCTGCATCAAACTCAGCAAGGGGCTTTGCTTTTACCCGCATATCCAAATAATACTTACCATTGCTATATCGTAGTATGCCATTAAATTGCTGCAATAAAGAATTTACATTTTCAAATATTTTTTGAGATGTGTCTATTACTGGATTTAGTTGGTGGCGAGTAACCCATCGCTGATCCCAACTTTCCCACCCTAAATATTTCCAATATTTTACTTCATCACTGTCGTACAAAGAATAGCCACTAACCATTCTAAGTGCGCCATTATTTAGTTCTAGTTTTTTAACTACAGGGTTTCCTGATGGCGCAATAAAGGGAGTATTATCTTTAAAATCAGATGCTACGGGATTTGATATTGTTGGATCTATTTTTAAATCCGCATCCTTAGATATATCTATATTAAAATTAACACTTCTTGTGTTATTTCTTAGTGTAGGTGAAGTAGATGATTGAGTTGTAGGCTCACTAATTGCAACCCCTTGAGTAGTAGTAGAACCATCACTACTTTCCATAATTTTTGAGTTGCCAGCCGTAGTCCAAACAATTTCATTAGTTTTAAATGCATGGTTTTTTAACCACTTTGTGCCTAACTTTCCTATACAATCAGTAAAGGTAATTTGCCGAACATTTCTTAATATCATTGGTGAAGAGTTCTGCCAATGAACTTCTGAAACCGTTTCTATTTTTGATATAGTTCCTTGCCAAATTAAAGGCTGTTGGAGAGAAGAAGGGTACCTACAAACGTCTCCAACGCTAAACGTCTGCATTGTTGAATCATTTCCAACTACTACAACAGTTATATCTGAGCCTGTGTCACAAGTACGGGCAGCTTCTTTAAAGGAAGGTACATCAATTAAATCACTAGTAAGACCCTTGCCAAATCTAGGGTTAGTTAAATAATCTAATAAAATTAATGCAGGATTATTAGTAACTCTAGCATCTTGAGTATTATAAACCTGTTCATATTGTGTAGTACCTCCATCTCCTGGCTCTAGTATTTCCTCGCTTTTAGCTCCATAAGAGTATTTTAGATTTGTTAGAGACGATAAATGCTGATACTGTACAACATTTTTGTTTAGTACTAAAATTTCATTAGTATCGCAAAAAGAAGATAAAGTCGAGTCACTTGGCTGAGTAATAGTGGCATCGGCCATAAACTGACCTCCGCCATCTCGTGAAAACTGAATTCTTAAACCATCTGCCTCACTGGAAGGGGTAAATGCGTCGCTAGAATCTTGATAAATTAATCTAAATCCATAAACTTTAGACGTAGGAATATTATTAAATGTTGTAGTGTCTATTGAATCCACTGCATTATTAGTATTTGAACGTAAAATATTACTAATCCCGGTAGTTATTGTAGTGCTGATATTTCCGGCAGTAATTTGGTCCTGTAGACTTGCTTTTAGATTTTCAAAAGTGGCATCAGTTGTAGAATTATTAGGCTGACTTACAATACAGAGCCCTTGCCGAGTGGACGTTAAACTTCGTGCTATTCTATCTGCCGAAATACTTAAAGAATAATCTTCTGTTCCTACAGTAAAATTAAGTAATACAGACTGATTTTTTGATGCCGCTACTTTAATTGCATTTGAGGCAAACGTACTATTATAAATCTCATGGAAGTCAAATCCGTACATATGACGTTGAACATACTGAGTACTTGTATTAGAGTCTCGTACACCTGCATTTATTAAATCATCTGTGTAACGAACAAGGTCTTCTTGTTCGTCAAAATAGTTGTCAGTAGTTACAAGGTCTCTTTGAATAATAAAATCTATTGAAGAAAATGTAAATGTTGTGCCCCCATCAATTACAAGGCCTCCAACGTCAAACAGATTACTTCCGCCCGTACTTGTAGTTGTCTCGGTTTGAGCAGGATTAGATGTATCCCCAGTAAATGTTTCCGACCTCATTACCCAAGGAACCGACGTATCCCCAGGCAACGTCATTGTAATAGTGCCTGCCGTACCCTCTTCAATTTTATTAAAAATATCTAAATAAGAAGAAGTACTTGAGGTCGGAGCAAATCTAAATCTCCAGTCAATTCTACCCCAAGGATCGTATAAATACCACTTATCAATAATAGTAGCACTAATTGCGGAGTTATTATCTACAGCAAGGTTAACTGTGGCGCCTAAGGTATAATTTGATTCTCGAGTTTGCGGTGACAAGCTCTTATAAGACCCATCATAGTTTAAACAGTTTACATACTTTCCCTTTATAATGTAGTCAAATTTAGGCTGCTGTCCTGATTCTGCTGAAATTAAATCTTTTTGAACAACATATGCGGTATCAAGTAATCTGTGCGAAGCATCCCAGTACGCTCTTTTTTGATCCTGAGGAGCTCCGGGTTTGTAGAATAAACTTTGTACTTGAAATGCTAAACTTGAAGATAATTCTGTTAGTTTTGCATCATTTGCTTGATTAAACAGTCCTGCATGAAGAGTTATATCAATTACATCATTGTCCCCTCCAAAATTAAAGGAGTATCTTTTTTCATGAGTAATGCCAACTTGTCCTACAGAATTAAAATCATTTGCAGTTGCGCTTGTATTTATCGCCCAATTAAAATCAATAAACCACTCACCATTTATATATTGTTGAGGAATTACAATTGCAGTACGAACGGGGTCTGTTTGAACTTCTAAAGGATCACTGCTTGTATTTATAGGGGCAACCGAGTTTGAGCCTTCATTATCAAATCCTAAAATATAAGAGTACTCTCCCTCTAGAACATCGCCTAAAGTCATATTACCTACACAAAAAGATCCTGTATAGTTATCTGCGGGCTGCCCCACCCCTCTTACATCTCCATCATTTTCGTCTCGGCATACAAGACCTTCGTCATCTATAATTACATCATAGATTGCTCTAATTGGGCCTTCTGAAAGAACATTAGCAGTATGTAGAATTGTAGAGCGAGCAGAAACTGTACCATTATCTACAGTACCTGCAGGCCCTAATTCTATATCGGCAAACACTGGGATGCCTTCGATTCTATTGACCCCGTAAACAACTGGAATAAGTTTTGCTGCTAGATTAAGACTTAGATCAAGTTCCTTAGCTACCTCATAAGTTTCCTCTTCCATGCTATAGCTCTTTCTAAGACCAAACATACTGCTTTTTTTCCTTAACTTAGGACGAGTCGCAGTATCAATATAAGGAGCTAGAACATTAAAAGATTTTTCAGCGTGCTCAAAACCTTTGTCAAATTCGTATACATCTCTTAATAACGCATCAGAGTTAGATGTTCCTGTAGCATCTAATGCCCTATGAAAGTCGTCTGAGGTTAGGCGCCCTTGAACACGAACAAAGTCTCCCCAATGACTTGTAAGAGTCCAAGTCATTAACGACTCTTTTTCGCCTTTTTCTTTTAAAGCACCTTTTGCAATAATCCCTTTAAAAAGAAGTACAGGACTACCGTAAAGAGTTCCTGTTTTTGGATTTGCAAAACATCGGTAAATATCTACAGTTTTATTTATATAGCTTTGAAAATTAAGAGCGCTGGCAGAAGAAGTTAAAGCAGTTACAGAAGCAGAATTATAAGTGGCCGTAGTTTGCACGGCTGAAATAGCGTCAGTAGCCGTTATTGCTGTAATATCAATACTTGTATCCGATCGAATACGATCAAGTCGAGCTGTAAAATCTACCCCTGCTGCTTGAAATCTTATTTCATCTCCAACCTGAAATCCAGATTCAAATAAATTCAAGTCAACAGTAGCAGTTGTAGAGCCTCCTGCAGCTAGCTGTGCACAAGTTAGAGTTACAATTGCGTCTCGCCCCAAGCTATTTGCACTCAGAGATAATGTCATTCCAGTAGCTTTTGCTTCTATATCTTCAGATACATCACCTACTTGCCCAAAATGAGTTGGATTATATGTTTGATTTTCAAAGTCTACAGGGTACGGGGCGTCCGTAAGGTATACATAATTTGTATCCGGAATAGTTTGATTATTTTTCGCATAGTCAATATTTGAAGGCTTTTCAAATTTAACGAGATGATATACTTGCAGAGGCACATTGTCTACAAGTGCATTTTTAAGAGCATTGTCTACATTACGAAGGGCCATATAAATTCCTTAAGATAACGCTTCTTCTAATTTTACAGAAAAAGAATAAAGGCCAGAAGAGTCAAGGGTATAGTCGATTGTATCACCTACAGCAATTACTCGAATTTTAGGGTTGTTTGGGTCCCAGTTTATAACGGGACTACCATTTGCGCTTGTTCTATCGACTTTTCTTTGCAAAGTAGGTGTTATAAATAGTCGATAGTTTGTAGCGTCTATTGCAGTTATCTTGTAGGCTTTTAAATGGGTGGCATCTGTAGGGTCAGATATTGTAAACATATCTCCCTTATTAAGATCTGCTAAAGTACCCGAAGCTCCGGTCTGAAAGTATTGCTGTCCTGCGGGCTGAAGAATAGTCGCTGCAGCATAGTTAATTGTAGCCCTAGGAGTGCCAGGATACTGATATTGAGGAAGTTCTACAAAGAAAGCTTCTTGAAAAGACTGTCTTTGTAAAAGAAATGGGTACACAGTATTAAATTGAGCTTTTGTTAGTTTATTATAAGATATATCAACTTTCCACTGATGATATTGATTAATTCTACGATAGGTGATTCCTGAGCGCGAACGAGATGTAAGCACTGGCTGATTAGATGTAAGTTTTACAGTCTTAAAGCCTGGGCCTGCAGTTCCTCCGCTAACATCTGTGCCGGCTTCGTCGATAGTATTGACGGGATCTGGTAGTGTATTTTGAACTGCCATTCTTAATACTCCTGAACGCTTACAGACTCAAGAAAAGTCTCGCCATTCGCATTTGCTGCATCTCTCAGCATGCTAATAATATTTCCTCTTTGATTCATTAAGATATCTTCTACTCCATCAGCATCAAGTGCAGTAATATTTATATTTGCATTGATTGGAACGCCCATTTCTGAAACTTCATCAGCAGGTACAATAGTTCCTGGCCGTTCCGGCACAAACATTTCTGGGCCCTGCTCTCCTACCATGAAGGCAGTATTTCCACCATTTGCACGATACTTCATGCCACCTGCTGCAGGTCGAAAGTTCTCTGGGCCTCCGATACCGCGAGCGCCTCGGAAGTACGCAATCTCTCCCGCCGCTCCCTGAGATTTTGCAAGATCTGTTGTTGTACGTCGCTCTCCAACAGTAATTTTAGTAGGTCCGGCTGATCCTTCGCCTGCAACGCTTCCGCCGCCTTGGTAAGACGTCGAAGCAACTGCTGCAAGCTGTGCTGCACCCATTGCAATTGCCATTGCAACCATTGGAGCAGTCCAAGGAAGACCTGGAGGAGCGGATGCTGCTTGCATTGCTGCTTGAGCAGTAGCCATAATTATTCCGGCCATTTTCATTTTTTTGTCTTGTTCAAACGCTTTGCGTTTAATTTTGTCTTTCTTTGCCTCTAGTGCTTTGATTTTTGCAATGCTTTCTTTTGACTTGCCGTCTTTCTTCTTTTCTGCGGCAATTTCTTTATCAATTGCTGATACAGCTGCATTTGCTTTTGCTTGCTGCATTGCTCCGATCGCTGAGATAGTAGCTCCGATAGCCCCTATTGCAGTTTCAGCAGATAGACTACCTTCTTTCATTTCTGCAAATACATTACTAAAGGCTTCTCCCATTTGAAGAGCACCTTGACCAATAGCAGACATTAGTGCACCTTCAGGACTTAGTTGGGCTAAGTCAGACATAAAACCGGCTGTTTGCTCTTTTAAGAACGCAAACTTTTCAGCAGTTGTGCCTTGGTTCATTACACCTGCAGGATCTGCTTGATCCTGTGCAATTCCTGTCATAGCATTTGTCATGCCTTCAGGCGCGCCCAAACGTATTGCAGTCTCTCCTGCAATACCAATATTTTCTTGAGTTAGTCCAATATTTCCTTGACGAAGAGCTGCAATTTCTTTCTCAATTTCTAAACGACGCTCTGGAGTAGTTACCGCAGATTCTCTTTCGGTCTCTAATCTAGTAATTGCCTCTTCATTTAATAATCTTTGAGCGGCGATCGCATCTTGAATACGTCCCTGCTCTCGTAAAATTGCAATTCTACCTTCTGCCTCTGCAATAGCAGCAGACTCATTTGGGTTTAGTCCAAGCCTTTCTCGCTCCAACGCTACATTTTTTTGAGTCAAGTCATTCAGCTGTCTTTGAATTTCAAGCCTTGCTACAGGGTCATCTGTTTTTGCTTGCAAATCTTTTAATCGAGCTATTTCTGCTTCATTGGTCACTTTTTCGAGTGATAAAGCCCTATCGTACTCACCGTTTTCTCTTAATTGTGCAGTATATTGATTAACATAGCTTAATGCAGCCTGCTGTGCTTCTGTTATTGCTGCTGTTTGAGCTTGAGTTGCTGCTAGTGCCGCGTCTGCGGTTTTTGCCCTCTCCTCCCCAGTAGCAACCTCTATTGCAGCACTTCTTTGACCTTCCAAGCCTTGCATAGCTCCCATGAGTCCAGAGCCTGGTTTGCCTCCTTCTCCCTTTGCGCCCATGAGTTTATTAAACTGAGCTTCAGTAATTTGATTGCTTTCTTTCAGAGTTGCAATTCTTAGTGCTTCTAACTCAAACTGAGACTCTAAAAGTGCATACTCCATATTAATTGTAGCAGTACGCAGCCTAATTCTTTCTTCTTCTGTTGCTTTTAAGTTTGCAGCCTCTGTTGCAGCTAAGTCTGCTTCTTCCGCGGCAGATACTGATCTTTGTTGAGTGGCAGCCTTAAGCTCTATAGCTCGTCGAGCAGATGCTAATTCTAACCCTTGCTTTGCTTGAAGCAGTGCTAGCTCCTTCGCTGCAAAGTCTAAAATCATTTTTTGAGTTTTTTGAAGCTCTTGAAGATTCTTATGCCTTTGAGTACCAACTTGAAGATTTTGTTGTGCTACAGAAAGCTCTTCAGCAACTAGAACCTTTCTTTCTCCGGTTAATCTATTTATTTCTACTTCGATTTCTTTACGCTGATCTGCATCTTTTGCTGCTGCTTTTTGTTGATTCAAGAAAGTTAATTGAGTGTCTATTTGAGATATCTTAGCATCCCTAACTTCTTGCTCTGCCGCGATAAGGGCTCTTACTCCCTCTTCACTTAAATCATTTACAGCTTTTAGTCGTTTTACTTCTAAGGTTTTTGACTGAATAATATTTTTTGCATTTCGCAGTCGCTCTTGCTCTGCAGCTAAAGTTTCTGTAAGATTTGCAAGACGCTCTTTATCAGTGCTACCTTCAGCTGCATCAAGCATCTCTCGTAGTCTGCCACTGCTTCCTATTCCTTCGTCAATTATTTTGGTAATTTCTGCAATATCATCAGTGCCTGCAAGCGCATTCATCAAAGACTTAAGCCCATCGGTCATGCCATCAATAGGAGTAGTTTTACTTAATGTATTAAAGTATTTGGTAGTCTCATCATTTACATTTTTCAGAGCTTCTTCTACAGAGGCAGTTTGCTGCCCTTGTGTTACTATTTCCTGCAGCACTGTTTTAGCGGTTTCTAGGTTAGCTGTACTTACCTTGCTAATCCCTTCCTTTGCTAATAGGCCCTGAAGTTCTTTACTTCCTTTTATTCGCTCATTTAAAAAGTCCACTTGTTCTTGAGCAGAGCCACTTGCTTGTGTAGCTTCCATCTTGTCTAGAACTTGAAGTACTTGAGAGGTTGCATTTCCGAATGCTTTATATCTTTGAGTAACTGAATTAATTATTTTTGAGTTACCTTGTAGAGCTAAGTTTATTTCTCTAAAATTCTTGTCCAACTCTTTTGCGGTCTCCGCAGCGTCTGATACTACTTCTTCTAGTGCTTTGGTTTCTGCAGATTTAAAATAATTAAAAACAGCTTTTATGCCTTCATAAAGCATTGCCATTACAGAAATAGCAATACCCACAGGGCCCAACAATAACGATACTGCTGCTCCTGCTAGTCGGAAAGCTCCAGCTGCTAACATAGCAGCAATTCTTGCATATCCCATAGCTGTAGCTAAAAGAGTTGTTTGTAGTCTTGCGACGCCTACTGCTGTTGAGTACCCTTGTACCGTAACTTTTAATTGCTCTTTAGCTAATTTATAGTTGCCCGAAGCTAAAGCTGCAAACATTGTAGCTTGAGCATCTTGAGTAGTTGCTAAAGTACTCGCAAGCTGAGCCTTTCTAACTTCTGCTACAACTTGCCCAGATACTTTCTTTCGTCTAGCATACTCAGCTTCTCCCTCAGCACCTTGCTTTAGAAGTTTTGCATTACTAACCATTGACATTTCTTGGCCTCTGATTGCGGCGTCAAAATCTTCTGTGGCTTGAGTGCCGTCTGCTAATTTGGCTGTTAGATTAGTAAGGCTCCCGGAGGATCGATTCATTGAGTCCAAACTTTCAATATTTGACGCCGCAAGCTGCCTTTGGAACCCTGCCGCATCCGCAGCTCCTTCAGCATACTCCGATAAACTTCCTAGAAGTTTGCCTGAAATTGTAGAGCCAAATAAAAGAACTGCACCAACAAGTAAGCCAGTATTTTCAAGCAGTAGCGTAAGAAAAGGAATAACTCCAGTATTTACGATACTTAAAAAAGCCTTGGAAACATCAGCAAAAGCTGCCGCAAGTTTATCAAACGGATTTGCATCTACGTCTGAAATTGCACCAAACTTCTGAGTTGCTTCATCTAGGGTCGCATTGGCGAACGCCTGACGCTTTTCAAAGCTAGTAAGCTGCTCTACACCTTTACCTAGCTGTTTTGCATATTGATCGTATGCCTCATCTAGTTTTACAAAAATACCTAATTCGTCAAGTAGTTCTGGTTCTAGTTTTGTAACACCGCGAGTAAAGCGTTCTAGAGAATCCTGAGTGTTTCTGCCCAGAGCAATGGAAGCATTTTTTGCAGCTATACCAAACTCTTCTATCATACTAGAGTCTAGCCCGGCACTTGTAATCATTGCCGTAGACCTCATAGCTTCTTCTAAACTGAGTGCGTGTCCTGTAGCTTCCTGTAATCCTTTAGACAATGTTCCCATTGCAAGACCTGATGCAGCTCCCAGAGTTGATAATCCTTCCGTAAGCTGCTCTACCTGGGCAGCTCTACGTAATACTCCGAAAGCAGCTGACAAAGCAAATACGTTTGCAGCAAGAGTTGCGTAGGCAGGTACCAAACCTCCTCCCATTGCTTGCTGCATCTTACTGAATGCTTTTGTGCTATTGGAAGTCGCTCCCGCGACACCCTTTTCGCCTCGCTGGTATCTATTTCGTGAATTTGTAAGTTGATCCGTCGAGTCAGCGGCCTGTTTGGCTTTCTTGGCAACGATAGAAAGATCGCCATTGTCGTCGATACTTACTTTAATCTTAACTTCGTTTTGGGCCACTTGTTTTTCTCTTTAGCTTATCACGCTCCTTTTTTAATTCATCGGAGGATTTTTTGATAGCTCTTGAATCAAGAAAGTTTAGTACTTGGACTAAAAGTTCTTGATTATCAACTTCGAATACTTCTGCTAGGTACTTTAGGTTTGAGTAGTCTTTACCAACATACCCTATATCTGGATAAACTCTATCCCCTAAAACATTAAAAATAGATATTGCATCTAATATTTCTTCTGGAAAATCTTCCCAACCAGGAGGAATTTCATCTTCTATTGGCTCATTTCCCAGTTGTTCCATCATCTCAAAATAACGATCTTTCGTCATTTTAGATTCTAAATTATTATACAGCTTCCCCAGTCTTTCCAGTAGTATTTCCATCTCTTTCTGTACGAAAGTTATCGAGATCAAAGACTACCTCATTGAGCCATGTGTCGAATTCAGTTGAGGATGAAACAAGAACTTCTGCATTTTCAGCGGTATAAGGGAGCTCTTGGCTCATATCTTTACCTTCAGTATCAATAAGAATAAGGGTTTCCAAATTCTCAAGAGTTAAGCCTTCCCAGCCTTTAATAACTGCAGCGCTAAACTCTACTACAAACTTATCTTCATCTAATGTTTCCATTACTTGACGTGTCTTTCGATCAAACTTTTGAACTGTGCAACGCTTTCGAAGATTCGTAAGCTCTTTACGAGAAAGATTTGCAACCTTGACCTTAAAGCCAGAAAGTCCAGGAAAATCTACCCAGACTTCTTTTACGTCGACCATTAATTTTCTTAATTCCATTAAAACCACTCCTTAAATAGTGTTATATTGTAAAATACTACTAAGCGTAGTATTGTCTGTTAATCTCCAGTCAAACATTTGTGCATAGATTGGTCCTGGAGCTGCCCTGTTGGTATATGAAACAGCAGGCATATTAAAATCAAAACCAGCAAAAGTACCTGAGTAATCCTGCCCTGCTTTAATTCTAAGTGTTGTATTAGTATCAAAGTTTAGAAAAGTGCTTTCTGATCCATCCTTTAAATACTTTCGAATATTTCCAGAAAATATTTTACCTTTTACAACAAAACCGCTAGGATACATCGCATTCGAGTTATCTGTAGCTGCGAGTCCGCCTTGTACTGTATCGTAGCCAACCCATTCTATATCATTCTGTAGCTCAGCCGAAATACCGAATACACAATCAGTAATATCAGTTGAATCTAATGTTACTGAAATATTCGGTATAATACGCGTCAAAGAAGAGGGGTTAGATACAAGCGACTCGGAGCGCGCATTAACAAAGTTATCAAAATTTGTTTGCGGTGTTCCGTCGGTATTGCTTGTAGCGGATCGAATTAATTTTTCAGCTTCGCCTTCTACACCCAGCTTTAATATGCTAGTTTTGGAAATGGCGAACTCAGCGTTTGTAATTACAGCATTTTGTAGCTGAAAAATACTTTCGTCGCTTATAAAAAACAAGTCAAAAGCATTACAGTCGATAATACGGTCGAACACTATACTTTGACTAGATGAACTCTCCTTTACAATATTTACAGTAAATGAAAAAGATGCCGGATTTGCCTTAACAATCGTTGATCGTTCAAAGTACTGGGGAGAGTGTACTGTATTTACAGATTCCGTAGATTCTGTGAAAGTTTGCGAGAAGGATATATCATTTTCGGGCTGAAGCTCGTAGATATTGTTGCCGTACACCAAAGCTAATTTGGTATTCTTTAGAAAGTTAAAGGCCGGCATTTTTTATCTCCTCATAATATGGTATATTACTCCATTCAAGATGTTTTGTCAAGAATTATTTTTGGAAGGTGCATAGAAAAAACGGGCCGTAGCCCGTTTCAAAGTAGTGAAATATTTTATTATACTTCTTTGTGATAGATAACTGTTGCTTCGTTGGTTTGATCCAAGCTCGTAGGAAGCGCGTGGAAGTTGATCTCAAGACCAATGATGTCTTCAATCTGGTGAGTTGGAATCTCTAAGTGCGCAGTAGGAATATCTACTTCGAGTTTTGGAGCAGAAGCTCCACCAACACTAAATAGCAAATCAGTCGAGTTATTTACAATACTAACTGCTCTCGCTAGGTCATCAAATAGCTCTGCACTTGTTCCCGCATTAGCGTTAGTACCGCTGTTTAGGTAGCATGTAAAGCTTCCAGAAATATTTCTAGTTCCGGTAACATTGCCGAGCGGCTGGTTCACAACACAGAGCTCCTCTGGAGTAAGATAGGTAAGATTGTTTTCGAAAGAAATACTTCCTCCTGTTAGTGTAAGCTCATATGAAGTGTCTGAGTAAGGAGACCCCGCGCCCGTAGTAGTAGTGATTTGAAGAGTTGAAAGACGGTTACGGATAAAGTTATCATTGCTATGAGCTACGCCATCATCAATGATGTAGTCATACCAATTTCCGCTAACAGCTGCAGGCATAGCAGTTTCTTGAGTAATCAAAGAACCAAGACCTGACCAATCAAGAGTAAGAATACCATCAATATCAAAGTCCATTGTTACAGAGTTGCACACGGCTTTTGATATTTTATAGATGGTTTGTCCCTGTCCTGCTGCACCGTTGTAGTTTGCAGGAGTAGTTCCACAACCTCCTAATACAAAGAACAAATCAAATGTACCGAGGGCTGAAACATTACTATCATTAAAGTCAACTGTTAAGTTTGAAGCACTTCCTGCAGCAGTTGCAGTTTTAGTGATAGCATTCGCCCATTGTCGTGTAGAGTGCGTATAAGCACCTGCATTAACAAAGTTCGCCCATAAAAGCTCGTCTGTAGTGTGTGCATGGTTTCCTGTTGCAGTACGATGTGGTCGTGCATACATTTGAAGATTCCATTCTGCGGGCTCAAAAGCGTCTGTGAACATTTTACGACCTCGACGAGAAACGCCTGTCAAGTCCGCCATTTCGTTTACGGCTACTTCTGTAGTAGCGGTAGATTGTGAGAAAGAGAAGCCATCTAAAATAGGTAGCTTCCAGTAATACCTTTCGCCCGTACTGTCTTCAATCGAAGCATAGACGTTAGTATCTCTAGATAATTGCAATTGTGCTGCCATAGTATATCTCCTATGATCTTGAAAAGGCTAGGTCGTGAATCGTTTGATTCGTGCCAGCATTTTCTTAGTAATGAACCTGTATCAGAATTTCTCCTACTCCATACGGCTCAAGAACTCCTTCGTCAGTCTCTATACTGACAATTTTAATATCATGAGTTTTTTGTGCGAGACCTTGCTTATCAGTATAAGATAACGCACCATTTTCATCTAAAACTGTTTCTACGTCTTCAATTAATTTATCTAATGCTATTACGGCATCTTCTTCTTGAACGTAGCAACGTAGTGTTACACTGAGGTATCGGTCTCTATATCCTGCGCCTTGATACTCTCGTGTTTCTGATCCCGCGTTAATGTGTATTGCAGGAAATTCTTCAATTTCATCCCAAAATTTGAGTCGAGGGTGAACATTGTCAAATACATCTGTAAGGAAGTCTCCGCTTCCATTAATTTTTTTCATTTCTCTAACTAATGCTTCTACTATTGAAGAGCGTCTAGTTGTATGAGGCCTTCCAACAAATAGTCTAGTAGTTCCACTACTTGAAGAAGACGCTGGAGGGGCTGCAGCAATTGTAAAACTAGAGGTTGCTACAACAGTACCCGTAGCACTTCCACTTCTAATTGTTAAGTTTCCTTGTGTAGCGGTACTTGAAACAGCAGTTAAAGTAAAAGAACCTGTATTTGATGTTATAGTAACTTGTCCCGAAGCAACATTTGTTGTTTGAAAACTGGTGGTTGGAGTAGCCGCCCAATATAAAATTGTTCCATCTGCAACATTTGTTGTTGTTATTGTAACAGTTGTTGATGTTCCTACCGTTAGAGTAGTACTAGGTAAAGAAATAGAATAACTTGGAGGTACTGTATTATACTGCTGATAGGCCATTCTGTTGGGGCCTCCCATCAGACCACCTCCAGCAGCGGGCAGGTGGCTTCTCCACCCTAAGTTTGTTACTCCAAATGCAGAAATTCCATCTATGTAAGCAGGGTCGTCTGGGTACCCCTCTTGAATAGCGTCTTCTATAGCAGCGTTATTAGACGAAGTTTCTACAAAAGTTTTTAACTGTGCCGGAGTTAGTCCGGGATTTTTTTCTAAAATACAAGATAAAATTCCTGTAACTCCAGGAGCCGCCATTGAAGTACCACTTAATTTAAGTAACCCTTCTGTAGCGTCTAGGGGGTGCGTTATCTCTGTAGCACCCTGAGTAATCATTTTATTTTCTGCAAATGTTTGAGCTGGGTTCGTATGCTCATAAGGGCCATTTCTGCTGGAGGCTCCTAGTATGTGAGATCCGGGGTGCCACAATGAAACTCCCGGGCCTCTCCCAGAATCAGAGGCTATACCTATCTTTTTAGGCCCTGAAGGCGCTCCTGTATCTCCTACTTGAAAAGTATTTCTGTAATCTATATTTAGATTACCAACTATAAAAGCTTCGGGATGGTGTACTCCGCCTCTGTGCAGATAGTGAGTGCCTGAAGCTAAACCAGTCCAAGGAGTTCCTGGCGCAGGGCTAGGTGTTGCAAGAGTAATTGTATTATTCCAATCGACATGAGTATCATGTGCAATATACTCATTGCTATTACCTGCTGATATAACTACATGGACTCCTTCATCAATTAACTCCTCTATATCTGCTACAATAGAGGCTGAGTACGCGGGAATCTTACAAGTGTTGTAAGAATAGTTGGTGCCCCCTGAAACTGCATCATTAGTATTTATAAAAGAGTAAGAAATTCCATAACGTAGATTTCTATGGGTATGATCCTGCTCTACATCATTATTTGGTCGTAAATCTGCTGCCGAAGAGTATACACTACCTCTATAATTAACTGAACTAATATAGTCAGACCTGATTGTATAAGTAGAGCCCCAGCTCATATTTACAATAGTAGGACGCTTATTTCCATTGGAGTCTACAGCTTTATTCCTATGAAATATTTTTATTTGATCGAAACAATCTGTATAAGCAGTATAATCTTCTAAGCCTCCGTATCCTGCTCCCATAGCTCCGAATTGAAGCTTTTGAGCATAAATTTGGGCTCCTCTAGCGTAGCCCATACTTTTACCAGCGGCAGTACTTGCTACATGAGTTCCGTGACCATCCCAATCTCTGTAGTAATCATTAAGGTTAGAAGGGCTTGTACCTATTCCAGTTGTAGTTGCCCAATCAATTTTATTAACTCTACTTATGCCATTTGCATCTTGAAACTCATAGTGATCTGCATCTATTCCGGTATCTTGAATAACTATATCTACGCCTTCGCCGTCAGCACCATAAGCATAAACACCAGTGTATGTATTAGTAAAGCTGCCATCGGATTGTACATTCCAAGGCTCTGCTTTATTTGTTATCCCTCCTGATTGAGGAAACTGCCAAGGGTACCCTTCCCCTGCACTAAATTCTGCTATCTGTCCGATCTTTCTGTAAGTTCTTTGAGGGTCCGCTCCTACACCTGAAGGGCCTATTTCTATATCAGGATTTTGCCAATATGGAATTTCAACTGCGAGTACGTCTGGATGAAGCCGCAAAACATTTGCCTCTAGCTGAGTCAAATAATAATTAGCTTGCCTAGTACTAGCAGGCCTTTCATTTGCTACTTCTACTTGGCGATTAGGAATTCCATCCCTGCCCTGAAAGTCAAGCATTCGTTCATGAAATTGATGAAAATCAACTCCTTTATTGAGAACGACTATATACTCTTTTTCAGACACTTACACTCTCCTAGTATAAAATCTTCCAATAGCAAACTGAACTGCTATCTGTCTAATTGATTTATCAATTAACTTTCTAGGATCTCGATCTACACTACCTTGACGATTTCCCTGCTCAAATGTTTCATATGGATTTCTTTGATATGTATAACCTATACTTGGAAATCCTTGTGCAGTTTGAGTAATGTCTGTTACTCTAACACTGCTTGCAAATCTTCCTGTTTGATACTGTAGTGCAGGAGGTATCATATTTTTAGCAACTACTCCAGGCAGCTGTTGATTAAAGATACCTATGTAACTTGCTATAGAATAAGGCGATTTTTGCGTTTTAGCAGCAGGCAGTTTTGTTTTTGGTACCCTAGCCTTTCCTAAAGTTGCTCTCGTAGTTTTCTTCACTTTAGAGCTATTTTTAGAATTACTTCCTCTTCTTGAGTTTTCTATTTTGGGCTCTTTTGAAGTAGTAATGCCCTTTTTCTTTCTAAATTCTTTTAGTACTGCTTTTGTTGCTTTTTTCTGAAATCTTTGCGTAGGACTATCAGATCCCTTTAATCCAGCAATTGGTTGCTTACTATTTAAGCGCTCAATTCCTGCACGAAGTTGAGCCATAAATTCGTTTTTTTGCTTTGCACTCTCAAATCCAGCATTTCGATTATCCATTAAGCTTTGGGCAGTAAAAGTAAAGCTTTCTGTAGAATCATCTCTTACAAGTGTTAAATCAATTCCTAGTGCCTCTAGGTTAGACATTAACACTTCTCGACTAGCTTTTGAAGTATAGTTTTTATTTATGGCAGTATCAATTGCATCTGCAATTCGACTTTCTAAAATTCCGGCACCTTCCATGTGCCCGCCCTCAACAAGATCTGTACCTTTGGTTATTTCTGTTTGGCCTTCTTTCATACGATCGTATTGTACAAATCGCATTTGTTCTTTATCGAAGTGCCCACTAACAGCTTTATTTAATCTTCGACCATATTGTTGTTTTAAAAACTCGTTAAGACCAAGTACAAAAGTGTTTAACTCTTCTGTGTACAAATTTTTTAACTTACTAAAATTATCAAAGTTAGGGTTCTGGTTTGGCGTCGCTTTAGGATTTGCAGTTTCTAATAAAGTTACTTTGATAAAATGCTGATTTGAAACTATCCTAACATCTCTCGTCTTTTTAAAAGTTTTAGACTGTGTTCTACACGCCTCTAGTATATTATTCGCACCTTTCTCTACATACTTTTTAACCTCTTCTCTTCCAAAAAGATTAAGAATGTCTCTATGCTCGAATTCTTTTTCTATTTCTTCTACAAATAGTCTAGGGAGAAAGACAAAATGATTTGTTCGTCTATCTGCAGTATGCTTCCTGTACTCTTTGCTGTTTCTTAATAGGTCTTTTTCCAGATCAATTAAAAAAGCCTGTAAACTAGCGCGAGACATTAAAAGTTTTTATACAGATCAAGTACGCGCTTTATATGGTCGGGAAACGCTACACTACTGTCTTGGCTGCTAGTTCCGGGATTCTGTAAAGTTGCTCCTGCGAGAGTTTTTCTCTCTTTATACTCATCTCTATAATAGTAAGTAATCAAATCAATTACTGCTAATTTTAAGTCGCTTGGCAAGGATGAGTATCCAGCACGGTAAGTAATCTTTACAGACCCTGGACCTTTAGGCCAGTTTTTATAAGAAGATCCAGTCACATAGAATACAGTATCTGTGTTTTCGTCCAGATAGTAATTTGTGCTTGTCACAGCCTGATAACTAGAGGTGACTGAATCTCTTGTTTCTACAGCACTTACCGATACTACAGGACTCTCAGTTAGTTGTACTAGATGAGTGTTCCAGTCGATGGTAAATGTTTCAACTTTGTCAGTGGAGTAAAAATCTACAAATGTATTTCCACAATAAGTTTTTACTAATTGGCTCACAGACGTGATAAGCTGCGAAAGATTGTAATCATCTTTCGGATTCTGGATGCCTTCCATGTCTTTATACTCACGAAGAGTTATCAAATCAGCCATAAGTCAATTAATAAAAACTTGGGGAGGTTGCCCTCCCCAGTTCAAGATTATGCGTAGTCGAGCTTAACAGCAGCAGCCTTACCAGCTACAGAGTCAAACAACTCGTCAAATCCAAGGTGTTGAGTACCAACAATGAGGCGTCGCTGTGCAGCAACTTCATAATCAGTCTCTACTGATACGCCACGGAGACGCGGCATAATAAAGTTAGCAGTGTTTACAGCGATAACACCAGCGTTCTCACCAGCAACAGTAGTAGCCGAAGGAGCTACGAAGTTGTCAGAGATAACTACGGGTGAGCCGTAAACTGCACCAACTTGACCAGTCAGCTTCAGAGCGCGGTCTGAACCGACTTCGAAGACGTTGTCAAACTCAGGATCATTAATCAGATCATGATACGCATCTTGTGATACGATGTAAACAATGTCTTGTGGCATGAGGCCATATACACCCATTGACTTACGGAGAGATACAAGATCAACCGCAGCAATAGTTGCAACAGAACCGGCAGCAGCAAACTTGTTACTAGCACCAGCACCTGAGTTACCGCCAGCAATCGCCATAGCGTCGAGACCAGCGATACCTGCACCATTACCATTCAAGATTGCCTTATCAACAGCGCGAGCGTGTGAACGTGCAATACCTTGAGTCAGCATAGGCATAAGATTTACAAGGACTTCCTCGTCGATGTAGTTGTCCATGTAAGTAGTAGAAATCAAACGATCTACAGTCAGGATCTTCTGCTTTGCATTGTAGGTACCTGCAACGTCATCGGTACCTTCACGATTAGCAATACCTGTGCCGCCAGCAGCCTTAGAAGCGTTAGCATCTTCGCCGCCAGTTGACCAAGTTGCAGTGTTAACATCTGTTTGCAGAGGAATAACAGTAGACTTAGAATTTACAGTCATCTCACGGAACAGATTTGCAACACGCAACTCAAGCTCGATTTCCTTCTCAATTTGAGTAGAAACCTCTTGAGCGATATCAGGAGCATTTGAAGCGCCTGTGTAAGCGATACCAGCTTTCTCAAATACAGATTTAGCATAGTCAGTATCAAAGCCCTTCTGAGTCATAACGCCCAGGAGGTGTGCATACATAAGCTCTTTGTTGCCCTTGATGTTAGCGCCACCTTCACGATCAGCGAATACACGCTTTGACTCGCGAATCTTGGTGAGCTCTTCGTTCTTCTCTTGAAGTTGTGCTTGGAAAGATGCAATGACTTCTTCAATCTTTGCGTCCTTCTCAGCCAGCTTAGACTCGATGTCTGCCATCAGGCGATCAGCACCTGACTCAACACCTACACGAATAGCTGATTGAACTTCTTCTTCTTGAGCAGCCTTCTCAGCAGCTTCTTGAGCCGCCTTCTCTTCTGCTTCTTGAGCTGCCTTCTCTTCGGCAGCTTTTTGCTCGGCTTGCTTCATTGCAATCTTAGCAGCAGTCTCTTCTGCTACTTTCTTCGCAAAAGCTTCCAAGTCGACTTCGGGAGTTTGTACTTCCGACATAATGATCTCCTTGTCGGCGGATTTTTCCGCTTCGTCCGGTGTTTCACTAGCTACCGATGAATTTTCATCCTTAGCCAGAGACTGACCGGCTAGATCTACACGATTGGTGAAAGTTTTCTTGAACTCATTGTACTCTTCAATAGAGTCAAATGATTTCGCCAGAGAAAAAGTTGCTGCTTGATTGCAAGGTACCGATACTACCGATACTTCAAACAACTCAGCATCCTTAATCTTTAATCCGTCAGTTTCCGCTAGATAATCAGCATCCTTGACTCGGAAACCAACAGAAAAAGCTCCAAGAATGCCTTCTTTTACTAATTGCGCCACAGAATCTGGTGCAGATTTAGAAATTTTAGCCTTTAGTTCAAGACCGTTTTCAGTGACTTTTAGTCCTGTAGCGCGTCCGATTGGCTTGTTATAGTCATGATTAAAAAGAATAATAGGATTCTTTTCAAAATTGTTCAGACCACCCTTTGTCCATGCCTCCGCATCAATAGTATCGCCAGCACGATCAAAATCAGTTGTGCTAGCCATTCCGCAGATATGAACTCCTCCATCGTCTTCATCTAGAGTTTTGAAGGTAGAGGTAAGATTGAAAATCTTTTCCATTAGTCCTTACTCTTTGGTGCTGCTTTAGGTGCAGGCTTGCTCTCAGGCTTTGATGCGGCCTTTGGAGCTGGTTTTGAAGCAGGCTTAGTAGCCGGCTCTGCCGCCTTTTTAGTAGAAACTTTATTTACTACGGTGTCTACATCAGGGTACTGCTTTTTTAAAGAACCCATTACACGAGGCCAGCGCCCCATAAACAGTTTCTTCAATACTCTTCGCGTCATAGGAGCATCCACAGATTTACAGTATTCTTCATAGCTAATATCTGTTGTTAAGCCAAACATCTGAAACTGCTCATAAAGTTTTGCCAGTGTTGAGGCTCGTGCTCTGCTTGAGGTAATTTGTAAAGGCATTATTCTTCTCCTTCTCCTTCTGGTGGTCTGCCACCTTCGTCTGGGTTTACGGCGCTTCCTGCAATGTTTGCGGGCACTCGTAAATCATCGTAACCATCTACAGGCTCGAAGTTTAGGGCTACTCGTGCTTCGTTCGGGCTGATAATACCCGTATTCACAAGAGCCTGATAATAAGAAGCCTGGTCTCGCAACTCAGGCTGCAAGGCTGGAATATTGCTAGCATCTTCTACAACTTCAAATCCAAAAAATCTTTCTAGTGCAAAATTAATTTTACGAATAATCGGCAAAACTGTTTCGAGATAGTAAAGTCTCATGTTTGGACGAAGATTAGCGTTATTACCAGAGTCTAAAAGAATTGGAGGAATACCCAATGCTTTTAGTATAATTTTTTCGTTCTCTTCAATAGCTTGTTGAAAGTCAAGTTCTCGGAAGTTTACGTTCGAAATCTCATCAATCTCAATACCTCCATCCAAGATAAGAGGACGACGACCGCCTGCATCAGGACGGTAGCGAGCTTGCCAAGACTGAATCATTCGCTCTTTGATTTTTTCTGAAAGAGTATTGGGAGATTTCAGTACAAGCCCGGGAACTGCTCCATTCTTAAAGAAATTATCTTGAAATTCACGCATCCGCTTGGTGAGTACCATAGTACGAAGGGCGGGCTTCAATCTAGATACTCCTCTATAAATAGAGTAAAAAGAGTTATCTTTAATATGAATAATTTCTTTAGGGCTAAAAGTTACTGTTTCATTATAAGTAAACTTTTCAATATAAGTAGATTCACTAGCATGAATAATCATTTTGCTAGCAGGAAGATGATATAGATGAACTCCGTCGTAATATATGAAAATATTTCCGTCAATTAAATAGTCAATTAACAGATTACGGCGGAATGTACTAATATCTTGAAATAGATTTGGCTCTTTATTTAGTAGTAGCTCAACTCGAGATCTTTTAATTCCTTTTATTATACTTTGAGTAGGAAGCTGTGGACCAACTTTTACGTTGATCTCTGCAGCGTCGTCAACAAGCATATTTACACCACGATTTACAATCTCTAAATCTTCATACGCCTGCTCAAAGCTGAACGTAGGCTCGCGGCTGCTTTCAACTTTTCCGTCGAAGTATGGCTGAGCAGGATTGAGTTTTTCCTCATCTGCTTTAGGAGTTCTGCCAATTAGTCTGTCATACCATGCCATGCTTTTCTCTTTGAATTTCTACCCAGCGCATTTGTTTTTCTGCAGTACCAAGCCCAGGATTGCGCCCATAAATTTTATGCAGCTCAAGGTGATGCGCGTGGCAGATAGTAACAGTGTGATCGTACAGCTCTGCCCAGTTATCTTCTATAAACTCATCTCTCCAAATAGTAATGTATTCGTCAGTATAGTGAGATGGTCGTTCCTTTACTTTTTCTTTTAGCCACCTGCTAAGTAAAGGACTTAATGTATAAAAGTGATGAAAATCAAGGGAACTTGTAGCTCCACATATGTAGCACTCTTCATCCTTTTTATATTTTGATTTTGCTCTATCCCTTATATACTTCACAGGGTCTCTTTTGAGCTTTTTCATACTTTGCATTATAGCCTCTTGGAGATAAATTGTCAAATACTATTTTTACAAGGTCTCATTAAAAGCCAGTAACTGAGGTTTCAAAAGAATATAATGCATACCTCAGTGCATCTGCCATGTGAGACGCTCTATTGTGTTTCGGCTTTTCTCTTGCTAAGTTAGGATTAGGATCCCACTGATATTGATCTAAACAAGATAAAGTTTCTCCACAACGTTGATCTACAAATAGCTTATCATTATCAACGATTGCTGCAACATGAGCGATACCATCAAGTACAGATTTCTTTGCATTTGTTGTTGGTATATCGTAATTTTGTGCAAAGTCAAATCGAGTCTGCTGGGCTGCGGAATCAATGTAAATATAATCAATATCCCATTTGTTCATTAATTTTTGTATTTCAACGGCATGTTGCTCTGTTGTTTTTTCAGCGTCTAGATACTCATCCAGAACATAGTATTTTTGCTCATCCCAATCATAAGCAATTACACAGAAAGCTGTAGGGTCACGATAACCAACGTCGAGACCACCAAAAACATCCATGCGGCGAATATCAAGAAGCTCATTATTTGCGACACACTTTTCGTGATTGAAGTTCCATATTTGCCCTTCATAAGTGTTAAAGTCTGCTTCGTACTCTTGACGAAACTCTGCTTCGGACATACTTTTTCTAGCTTCCGCAATATCCATTTCAGACATACGCGGATTATCTTGATAACTCGCTCGAATGGAACACCATTCTGGAAACTCATCATTAAAACCTCTGTCAAAAAACTCTGCGAACCAGTTATTTCTACCTCGCGGAGTGGAAATGAAGATTGCTTTAGAGTTGTCTTTGTCTAGGGTAGGACGCAATGCTACGTTAAATGCATCTTTACCGTCTGCGAGAGCTGCTTCGTCAAATATAATTAGATCGTAACTTCTACCTACACAAGAGTCTACTTGATTTACTGAACCCATGCGTACTGTTGAACCGTTACTCAGTTCGATTACTTTGTCTTTGGCATTATCTTTTGCTACTTCCAAGTCAAAGTGTTTAATTAGTTGTCTTTGTAAATCAAAAGAAATCTGAGACAGCGAGTAATTGGGAGACATTATAAGAATGTTAGAACCGGGAACAAGAGAGACAAGTTGCCCGATTATGTTCGCGATGTATGTTTTGCCTTGTCTTCGACTAACTGCAGCACATACGAATCTATACTTAGAGTTATTAATCGCATTGATAATTGCTACCTGGGACGGTAGCGGGGAGACACCTAGTAGCTCAAGGTACTGAGTTACTGGCAATTTGAGGAAGCGTGTCTCAGATTGTAAATCTACTAATTCTTCTGATATTATATCAGCTCTACTTACTTGTACTGCCATGACTTATTTCTCTACTTTTGTAGCATCTCTATAATATATAATTATCTCTTTTTGTTGCCGTATATATCGTCGCAACTCCTGTAGATTAAAAGCCATGTTTTCATAGTCTTGAGGAGTCATTGCAAAAATCACAAAGTTACCGTCTTGCATCTTTCGAATTCTTGCAACTTGTTCTTCAAGATTCTTTTCAGTTACTACAAAAAACTCTACGTCCTGTAAGTCGATCTGTTTAGGAAGTTGAGGCTGATAAATTTCTAGTGTTTTATACTCCGTGACCGTTTTAATAATTGGCTCTGGAACTGGCAAGGGCTCAGGCTGTAACATTGAGCAGCCCCCCAGTGTAAGTAGTGCTACGCTACTGAGAATCCGCATTTTCTACCTCTTTGCTGTCTTGCTCTATAGCACGAAAGACTTCTTTCGTACCTTTATTAATTCTTGGCTCTATAAGTCCTGGCTTTGCTCTTGCAAGTCTTGTAAGATCATGTCTTTTGAAGATAGACACGTAATCATCCATTTCTGCTTGCATTGCATTTGCTTTTTCACTTAACTCAGATACTGCCTGTAGTTGAATCTCTAAATTTTCTTCTGCGCGTTGTCGAGCTGCAGCTTCACTTTCAAAAGCTAATTCTAGCTTTGCAGCGTTCTCTTTTAAAATTACTGCATTACCTTCTAGTCTTGCAATAATTGCATCTTTTTGACTTACCACGGTAGTGTGGTACATGTACCCAGCACCTGCAAGGACTAACATCAGTGGTAGGGCTTTTAACATTCCTAACATTACTTTACCTGCTTCACTTGATAGTTAAATTTTTCTTGAGTACGAATTTCAAACTTTTCACCTGTTATTAGCTTACCTTTAATGTTTGTAGGAGTTAAAGTCTCAACATATCGAAAATGGTACTCAGTCTTTTTCATAGGATCTACCCAGATGGTGATCACTTGCTCGTCGATGAAGAGACTTAGTATCCAATTCCAAAGTCCCGCAATCATTCGAAAAGGCGAGTATGCAATTGTTGATAAAATTTTCCCAGTCTTTTTCAATCCGCTCCCTATTTTTATACGAAGCGTAGAGAGCATCTTTGTAACTATTTGGCGCATTAGAATATTCGTCCCATTCGTCTCTGCTCATAAATTGTTTTTTAGGGTAATCTACCCCAAGTTCAAAACCCCAGTAAACCCATTCAGTGGTAGGATCTTCAGTCTTAGTAATGTCAAAGTTTACAGCAACACACCCTTGTAAAAACAGGAGTGGTATAATTATTATTTTTTGCCACTCCATGCTTGTGCTCCAAAGAACGCTGCAACAATACCAGCAACAGAAACAAAGTATACCGCTGCCATATCTCCAAGAATTGTAGCGGCTTGATGCAGTTCAAAAATTTCTGTAGCCATAACTGTGGCAGGGTACAAAAGCATTCCTGCGAGTGCAAACCAAGTCATCTTTCGCTGTGCATCTCGCATTGCATCTGCATCTTCGAGCTCTTTTCGCTTGAACTCCAGATACATTGCACGCTCTTCGGCGTCTACTTTCTTGTCTCCATTTAAATCTGCTGGATGATAACCTGCTTGCTCTAATTCTTCGCCCATAAGTTATATTAGTTGTCTACCAGAATAAGATCAAAGATGGCTCCGCCACCTACATTATTCTGTGAAAGAGCTTTGACTTCTATATCAGTCTTTTCTTCGAATTTTAAAGGTACAGGATAGTCATAGTTAAAACCAGAAGCAAATACTCCAAATTGTCCTCTTACATTGAACGCCCCACCAAAAGGTCTTGCATACAACCTAAAGAGTGCATCATTATTTGCATCAATAGATCCATTTAGCTTTAGTAGGTATCCTGTCTTACCTGCAGGAATTGTATACAAGGACATAAGAGTCTGACCAGCTCCTGCTTTTATAATTGCTTCGTCTGTGCCTCCATTCTGAATACGAATTTCATCTACATTTGTAGACCCCGTATTTGCAGTAACCATTCGTGCTCGAAAAACTCGAAGAAATTGAGCCGTTGAAGCAGCTCCACCAATAGTTAAAGTTTCAGTTACAGCATTGTAATTTTGATCAAGCCCCTGTACTTCTACAGTACCGCCATCATCACTAGCAGGAGTATCCGCAACAGCACTTACAACTGCAGCGGCACTATATACATAATCTGTGGCCCCGTCCCAAACTGTCTGAAAACTGTTTGAAATAGTGTCTCGGTAGCCAAACTTGTTGATATGAGAGTACCCTTCTACACTTCCTGCAGAAATAGGAATATTTGCAGACGCTCCAAAACTGTTTAACAGATTTCCGTCTTTGTCTGCAAGCATAACTACCTGATAGTGGACCTTGCCGCCACTAGTTGTTTGCACTATCTTTGTTACGGTTTTATTTGCCATGCTACCATTTTACCTTGTCTGCCCAGTATGCTGCAGACATCTTGCCTTTTGCAATATTCTTTGCATGGCGCGCTTTAAAACTTCTACGTTTTGCTTTCATAGCCTCGCTTTCGCCTTTCTTTGGTTTACCCGCAGTTTTAGCGCCTTTTTGACCGAAACGAATAGTCTTAATTTTATTACCGACTTTTGCCACAACTATGTGAGACTTTTTGGGGTGCCCAGGAGTTCGCTTAGGTTTGTTATACCCAGAAACTCCGGCTCGCTTTAGTCGAGGATCTCTTTTCTTACCTCTCTTTTTTCGTGCAGCCATTATACTATATAGTCCAAATAGCGAACAGTTGTAAATACATCTAAGCGTCCGCCCCTGTCATAAGTAATAACGTTATAGATATAATCTGTTATTTTGTGCTTATTATCATCTACCTTTGAAACTTCTTGAGTTTTATACTCTTTTGAGTATGTGGTAGGAACTGGGGATACTGGAGGTATTTCACTCATCTTTTCTTGCCTCGTCTCTTTCTGCCTTTCTTTGCAAAAGTACGTACCATCGTAGGACGTCCCTTTACACCTTGAGGCTTTGCTCTTTTTCTACGAATTGCAGAAGCTCGTTGAGCTTTTGTCATACGAGCAGCTTTAGATGCCGGCACGCACTTTGGATACCCTTTGCGACTTTTTTTCGCCTTTTTGCGTCCGCATTTTTGATACCCGCCGCCTTTTTTAGGGCGGCTGATATCAACCCAATCCTCTTTAAACCACTTAGTTAATCCACCTGCTCTAGCCACGACGATACTTACCTCCTCGTTTTTTGTACTCACGTACAAGCCAAGCATTGGCGTATACACTAGGGTACACAGCGAACTTTCGTTTTGTAGCAGCTTTTACTGTAGCGTAAAGTTTTTTATTTGTTGGGATATTTTTAGCTGCTTTTCTGCGGCGGCGAGTAGTTTTGCGCTTTCGCTTAACCGCCATTCTTTTTGCCGATAACTGGAATCATGTGGCCCCACTTTCCCCAAGCCCAGAAACCTACTGCACCTACAAGAACACCTAGTATAAATTCCATTAGTAGCCCCTTTTCTTTTTCTTGGGCTTTTTCTTCCCGACACTATTTGCAGCACAAGGCTTGCCATTATGGTACTTTACTAAATCCATCAGAGCTTCTCTGGGACTTTTTAGTCCTCCTCTTCGAGCGAGTCCTCGAAATCATCTAGCCAGTCTTTTTTTACTTCGGATGCTGGAGTAGGTTCACCCAGCCTTCCACCATTTTCTAAAAAATAAGCCTTGGCTTCTTCTTCAGAGTTAAATTTTCGAGAGGGCTTACCGTCAATAAAAACTTTCCAACGATTTCCATCCCATGGCTCAATACGCATACTTAATTCTCCGTAGGGGAATATATTCCCTGCTCATGCATGTAGCAATTGTGATGCTGAGATTTTACCCAGCAGAGTTCTTGAATGATACGATTGTACCATTGCTTATCATACTCATCGTGAGCTTTGTTCATGTCTTGTTTAAGCTGACCAATTCTCACATTGATGTAGTAATTAATATCTTTTTTAGGGCCTCGTCTCATTGTACCAATCGTTCGATAATTAACCCTATTAAAAACAGTAGAGTTGCACCTCCGCCCGCTATAAGTCGGTTTTCAATTCTAGCGATGCCTTCGTCAATGTCATTCAAGCGATTGAAAGTAGTTTTCCACCGTTCCTCGCATTGAGCTTCATGGGAGGCCATCTCTACTTCAATCGTTCTTACTCGTTCTTCTAGTTCCATTATTTTAATATCGTAAGAATAAGAAATAGAGTTGGTACAAAAACAATAAGTCCGCAAATACCATAGAAACAATATAAAATTAATTGTCTCATTTCTTCTTTTCGGGCTCTCTCTTCTGCTTCTCGTCTATCTCGCTCTTCCTTGGCTTGTTTTTGAAATTGAAGCCAATCATCCCACATTCTTGGGCGACCTGCCCAGATCATTTGCTGCTTAATGTGTTCTTCCATTTCCTTGATTTTCTCAAGTTCCATGAAAGCTTCCATGTCTGATTTATACCCGCGTCCGTGCGCTTTTCGCTGAAGATCGGTTTTGCTATCAAAAAACTTTGCAACGACCCCGCCCATCTCGTAGAGGTCTTTACCGTTGCCAATTGCTTCTTTGATTACACCGAATGCTGCGTTTGCAATCGCAATTTCTGCGAGCATGGTATTTCTCTAGGACTATCCCTCCTTGAGAAGTTTTTCCATCAGCTTTCCATAGTTTCCTTGGCCGAAGGGTAAACTCTCATTATTTATCTGAACATTATTTTGCGTTTTAATATTTGTAGTCTCAGCTTTTGCAAGATCTGCTTGAGCCTTGATTTCATCCATTCGCATTTTGTGCGCCATCTGCAGTAAGTCAGCTAAATCTTTATTCGAGTATACTCCGGTCTCTTGTGCTTCTTCTAGCTTTGACTGAATCATTTCATCAAGGACAGTAGCAATATTGTTCTTATTTCGATAGCCCATGTCTAAGTACACGGTATCAATATATTTTTTTACTTCTCGCTTATTTAAAAGATCTACAACTCTGTTTTCTGGAACTTGCAAATAGTCACAAACAGCTCGAATATTTCCGAACTGTAGATAACAGTTTGCGATTTCTAGACCCTCGGGCGAAATAGCGGTGATTTCCTTTCCCATTTCTATTCCTTTAAGTTAATTATAGACTTTGGCATCTGCGAAGTCAAGAACTATTTTTCTCAGCCCCATTGCATCGCCATGGCCGCTGCTATACCGAAGAAAGTAACAGACCGTTCCTTTCCTTGACCACCACCGAATTTATCATAACCAGTGTCACCCTGATTACTCCATCGTGGTTTGCCGTCTACATATCGTGGTTCGATATATTCCGTAGGCTCTAAGGGAGCCAAGCCCCTCATCCATAGGCCCGTCTTTTTTGAAGCATCATCGCCAAACATATAGGGCTGGACATATTGGGGCTTTGGCATAAAATCGAGGCGGGTGTTGATACAACCCACCGGATTTTCAATGACAAGTTTTTCTACAGGTGCTTGCCATATCTTTGTGATAAACTCTAGGGCTTCTTCCGTTTTTTGAGCTCTTCCCTCAATTTTTTTGTTCCAGTGTAAACCAGAACTCGCAAGGTATGTACAGGGAGGATGACAAATAGCCATATCCCAAGCATGAATAGGATTATAAAGGACATCAAGAACATCTCCTACAATGTGCGGACCGCGTGCTTCAGTTTCTAATAAATCACACGAAATTGCATCATGGCCCATCGCAATAAAGCAATCACGTACGGTACCGCTAAATTCACATCCAACCAAAACCTTCATTTGTACTCCTAGAATTTTATATATTATAGTACCAAATACATCACAAGTCAAGATTTATTTTTAAGTAGGTCTTAAAATTTACCCCAAGTTGTACGTGTGGGGGAGCGCACACGAAAAAATTTGTCAAGGGTCTCTTAACCGCCCTGGCCCACCACGACTCCTGGCCCGGTGTCAAGGATTTTTTTGTGACATATTACCAAAAAATAAATTGCATGAGGCCCGGGCTAACCCATTGATTTTATTGACTTTTTTAGGCTCGAAAAACTGCTTATAAATCAAGGGCTTATAGCTTTACTTTTTGCGGCGACTTGGGTTATAATCTTTTCATCGGCTGGGGGATTGGCTCTCGGCCCTAACTAAAAGGTAGCACTTTATGTCTAACTACACTGACTCAATGGTCGCAAAGATTCGCTCTGCGGCTCCCCTTAACCTCGCCAAAGCGAAGGCGCTTGCCGAAGAATTCGGAAGCGTATCACATCGCTCGGTGATTAGCAAGGCGCAATCGCTTGGCATTGAATACGTCAAGGCGGCTCCCGCCGCGCGTCAGCCTCGCGGCACCACTAAGGCGGAATATCTCGCCGCCATTCGCAAGGGCTTAGACCTTGCCGATCGCGAAGGCGATCTCACCAAAGCGGAGCTATCCGCTGTTTTACAGGCGATCGGATAATGATCGCCTTGATCGGATGGGTTGGTGCGCTCTGCATGGCGGGCGCACCTTTCATTATCGACACCGACGCGGGAAAAATTCTCGCTATCACTGGGCTGGCATTATTAACAATCCAAGCCCTTGACAGCAAATTATATAATTTGCTACTATTAAACCTCGCTGGAATTGGAGGCTATTTTTATG
>Ga0208162_1000014_pt1 | contig 85659 bp, 114 predicted proteins | sample CB_VirMetaG_4_FD_184539 | JGI IMG/M metagenome (GOLD analysis project Ga0208162, IMG submission 184539) | Freshwater to marine saline gradient viral communities from Chesapeake Bay - CB_1508_1M Viral MetaG (SPAdes) (version 4) | ecosystem: Environmental > Aquatic > Marine > Coastal | place... | reverse complement strand
GAACCTTGCCCAGCGACTCGACGAACCATGCGAGCCGCTGCCGATTGGCAGTTGGAGCAGGTGATTGATTGGCTTAAGAACTGCAATATGAACCATAGCCTGAGCTATGACGGTGAATACCGGAGTGATCGCTACTTAGTAATCAATGCCTTCAGAGAAGCAATGCGCCCAACAACAACAACAACACAGGAGAACAACTGATGAAAACTCCTCACCATCGCCGATGAGCTTGAAGCCCAGTAACCATTACCACTAATTACCCATGGAACTAATTCCTCTAGACGTTCACAACAGCAAAGCTTGCAATCGAGCACGGTATTTCTCAACGGAACCAGTGCTTAATGGACTTGCATGTCCTGAATGCAAATCCGAGCTAATGAATTCTAATCCTTCAGTGTGCTTGACTACTTGTCCTCCGCAATGGAGTGTTCATTGTTCCAAGTGTGATTACAAAGGTTATCGGTATTAATCATGAAACATGTACGAAAAGATCTTATTATCGCGGTTAGCTGCTTTGCAATTGGCTTTGTGCTGACGAGAGTTTTGTTATTCAGCAATTAATCAACTGGAGAAATCTAATGACTAACCAACACCCACTGACTGACGCAAAATGCCGTGACATCGCCAATAACCTTTGTTTTCGATGGCCACCACATGTTGACCAAGGTGAAGTTTTGTACGCTGAAGATGACATGCGAGCTGCTTACGATTTAGGCCGTGATGCCCAGTTGGAGCAGGTGATTGAGTGGATGGAAGTAAACCTAATGAATCATGACTTTTACAAAGGTTATGCTTATCTCTACGATAATTTTCCAAATGTTTACATTAAAGAGGACGAACTTCTGGAAGACCTTCGAGAAGCAATGCGCCCAACAACAACAACACAGGAAAACAACAATGACTAACCAACACCCACTGACTGGCGATTACGCCATTCTTGTTAATAAAGAAGAAAGCGGATCTTACACGGCTGATGACTACGCCTACGCACTCGCGCAGCTCACGGACGACTGTGAGCTTGACTGGGTGAGGAAGATCACAGGGTTGTCGTACGACGAGTGCGAGCAGATCATGCGGATCTCCTACGCAGCACAACGGAGAGTGTGGAATGAAACCTAAAGTGAGAGTGATCCTCGAGATGGCGATTGAGGAGGGTGTAAGAAGAGGGTAAGCACGTTGCAACAGATCTACGTGCCATCCGCCTCCCGAAACCACCGAGCTTGAAAAAACAGGCGCTAAAAGAGATGGACAAGTTAGAGGAGAGGTGGGATGTTACATCCATTGAATTGGATTCACTCAATACCATCCGTCACGCACTAGAGCAACTCCCAGAATGACTGACAAGACTAAACTCATGAGAGAGATCACTGAGGTAATCAACTTCCATTGCGAGCGCGACTCTGGCCGTGAGGAGCTGGCTCAAGCTGTGATCGATACCACGGCGGACTGGTTCGAGAAGGTCCTCGACAACATCGGTATCCAGCCGAGCTCCATCCCGGCCCTACTGCGATGGCAGGCGCACCAACACGAGTATCTAGGAGAGGACACTCCTTTATGAGGGCCGCGATCTTTGCCATAATATCGCTGACGATCGGCAACGCCGCGCTCGCCCAGCAATCCTGCAACTACTCCTTCTGGGTGTGGCAGGGAGGGGAGCGCGTCAAAGTGTGCTGCAACCAGCGGAACTTCTGCGTAACCAAGTTCGGGATTTACCAACAATGACCACCATCGACGACATCATGAAGAAAAGGCTTACCCTAGAGAGCATCGCTGAGGGACTGGGAATCGCGTTAGGTGTAGCCGTCGTTGCTTCCATTACGATTATTGGCAGGGCGTGGGTGATCCACTTCATCCTCAGTATGGCCTTCATCGGAAACCTCACTTACTGGCAGATCCTCGGGCTCCTGGCGATCTGGGAACTCATCAAACCTGCTTCATCTTCCAAATGAATGACGAAACCTTCACACTCAAATATGAAGATAGCGAGATGGGACTCGAGGTAACTCTGCCCGGAGGCTTATCTGGAAAGGAACTTCGTAACCGCATAGAAGCTTTTCTCGAGCAAGTGGGTTACGGTCCGCAGAACTTTGGTGACGACCTGTCGTGGCTTAAGTATCCTATGCACGATTCTTCCCATTCAACCACCGTCCTCGGTGATAAGTGACAGTCTAAAAAGTGGTACATACCAAGTTACACCCACCTCGGGTGTGGTATTATAGCTACATGGAACACCTTAATCCTAATAACATCCTCCCCTACGCTCAGCGGCTCTACGACCGTGGGTCACGGGAGGCCATCCTCGAGTTCCTTCAGTGGAACGATCCCAACGGGGCTTACACGGACACCGCTTCTCGCGATGAGGGCTATGAACCTCTCGACTATGATGAGGCCATCCTCGAGCTCGAGGGAGTGATCAATGATTTGCAACTCGACCTTCAAGAGGTTCCCGTATGAGACTCTACGACACGGACAGTCTTCTTGACTTGGACCCTGGACCATGGGCTTTGGACCAAGAAACCTCTCTTTGGTCTACTCTGGATGGCCGAGTAGCAGAACCCGCTTTTCTAACGGAGAAGCAAGTTTGGGACCGTTGGAACTCCGTGTTCATCACAACACATGAGTTTCGACGAGCTAAGTGGGTCAAAGGATCTCCTAACACAAAAGGCTACATCAGGCTGATTACTGGAGATCTTTCTCATCGAGTCACAGCTCGTGCCTGGGTCCCCTTAGCGGAGGCTAAGCCGATTGTTCACCACGTAGACCATGATAAGCAAAACAATCATGTGTCCAACTTAGAGTGGGTCAACAACTCAGAAAACATCCAAGCGGCTTACGACGCAGGGAGATTCTCAGAACGGCTGCGTGATAGCCGAGGTCGTTTCATTTCAACACGTAATGACTGAAGGAACAACTGTCCAAGCAGGGCTCGTTAAAGAGATGAAGTCCGCGTACCTTGAGTACAGCATGGCTGTGCTCGTTGGTCGGGCAATCCCAGATCTTTATGACGGCTTAAAGCCGGTCACTAGGCGCATCATGGCCGCGATGAAGGCCCTTAACCTTCGTCCTGACGGGCGCTATATGAAGTGCGCTCGTGTTGAAGGCGAGACCACCGGTAAGTATCATCCTCACGGCGGTGCATACGGCGCAATGGTTACGGCTGCCGCATGGTGGACCAACAATCACCCTCTTATTGACATCCATGGGAACGGCGGGTCTCCGACGGACAACGCCGCTGCTCCGAGATATACTGAGTCAAAGATCTCCCAGTTTGCCTGGGATGCTTTGCTTCAAGACTCAGATACCTGGGTCACTCGTCCTAACTATGACGGGAGCTTACAGGAGCCGGTGCAACTAAACGCTAGAGTCCCTCTTATCTTGCTTAACGGAGCGGAAGGGATTGGAGTAGGCTTTGCTACAAAGATCCCCACTCACAACCTCCGCGGCGTCGCCAAGGCTCTCCGAGCTCTTGTTGATGATGACATGATCACGGCGAAGAACTCTCTCGCTCCGGACTTCCCTACGGGATGCCACGTGGTCAAGGACGAAGGTCTCGTCGAATACCTCAACACAGGTGTCGGCTCCGTCCGCATGCGCGCCCACTGCTCCTCCGAGCAGATCGACTACGGGAAGAAGTCCAAGCGCACCGCTCTCGTGTTCACGAACCTGCCTCTACACACCAACACGGAGCAGGTTGGGGATCAGATCAAAGAAGGGATTGAGAAAGGCAAAATCACTACGGTCGCAGACGTCCGAGACGAGACGGACCGCAGCGGGATCCGCCTAGTGGTCGTTCTTAAGGCGAGTGCCGACGAAGCACGTGCTCGAGCTGAAATCTTCAAGAACACGTCGCTTGACACGAAGTTTTCCGCACGGAATCTTGTCATCGACAACTTGAAGCCGGTGCAGCTCGCGCCGCACGACATGCTCATCCGCTGGGCGGGATGGCGGGACCAGCGCCTCTTAGCTTCTCTCAAAGCCGAACTCGAGAAGCGACGCGGTAGGCTTGAGGTGGTCCAAGGCTTGATCACCGCGATCACGATGATCGACGAGGTCATCGCGCAGATCCGACTCGCTAAGGAACGTGCTGATGCTAAAGCCCGCTTGGTCAAGATGCAGTACACGGAAAGGCAGGCGGACGCCATCCTCGACATGCGACTTGCTCAATTGACGAAGCTGGATGACAAGCAGCTGCAACAGGAAGCCAAGGATGTGCAGAAGCGCATCAAGGAGATCATTTCTCTGACTTCCTCGGAGAAAAAGCGCGGAGAGTACATTGTTAGTGAGGTGGAGGAACTCGCGGAGCGACATGGGAACGCTCGTCGCAGCGAAGGCATAGATCCTCCCAAGGAGGTCGCTGTGGAGACAGTGAAGGTCGAGGGACGGAAAGTCCAACTCGCTCAGAGCGGTCCAAAGCCCCGCTACGTCATGGTCGACGAGGAGAAGGGTATTCTCACACAACTCAAGGCACCTCGCGGAGCCAACTTTGTGATCCCGGACGATCAAAAGATGGTTTTCGTCTGCAACAACGGCTACTTCTATAAGGTTAACGCTCGACATCGCGGTCCACTGTCAGATTCTCCGACGAAAGTTCTCCTGAGAGGTTCAACAACGAATCTACCTCAAGATCCAATTGTCGCGGTGTGGAAATCTGCAGAGGGCATCTTTGGAAATATTATTCCGTGGGATGAACTGCTACGAACGACCTCGAGGGGCAAGCGTTGGTTGCCTGAGGGCGCTGAACTACTCCACATCGGCACAGACTCATACGAGCTGAAGTTCGAATCCAAGCGGAAGAAGCCTAAGGTCTGTTCCGCTAAGACTCTCAAAGCTCGACCCGTGCACGGCAAGGGTAGCAAACTTGCCAAAGCGGAGGAAGTTGTGGTATAGTAGATTCCAGTCCGACAGATCCATCATGTCTAAGTCGTCTGGCCACACCATAACTCAAGACCGCGTAAGCGGAGAGTACAACATCGAGTGCTGGGAGGCCGTCACGGAGCTAATGAACTACCGCTACTCCGTGGCGACCTTCACCACTCTTCAAGAAGCTCAAGACTACCTCGCCTTTTTGGAGCGATGAAAAACTACCTCAAGGCCTTCCTCTTCGTAGGACTAGGCGTCTTCATCGGGCACTTTGCCCCCTGGCTTTTGACCACCATCATGGTCGTTGCGGCGGTCATCTTCATTAAGACCTTTCTCGACGGGATGAAGTGATGAACTGGCGTACCGAACTGGAGCAGATGCTCATTGACAACGAGGACGAGCTCGAGATGCTAGTCATCAAGTCGGAAAGAAGGCCTATGGCTCCCGTTGCGGTCCCCATCGACTATGGTGTCTTCGACCGCGAGTTTGACGGCGGCTACGGCGGCTCAGAAGGCTGCAGTTTCACAGCATGGGGAGGGAAATATGTCTACTTCCCGGCCGTGTACGACGGAGCTGAGTGGATCGAGTGCGTGCCGCGCAACCCCTGCCTCATCGCGACCACCCATATCGGAGGTCAGTGATGAGAGGGGAAGAGGGAGCCTTGGCCGCGGTCGAGCGCCCTTACAAGGAAAACAGCGACGGGCTAAGGAGATTAGCGATGATCGAGGCTGAGGAGCGCGACTGGAGGCACTACGTTACCCTCATCGGGATGGCGGTCGAGGACACGATCCCCGACGAGTGCGAGATCACGACCCTCGATGCGGTAAAACTACTCGTGAGGGAGAACAATGCCCTGAGGAAGGCCCTCGGGCTCCAGACCTACGCGGAGATCTCAGATGGGAAAACCCGCTGACAGAGACCCGTCCTACATGTACACCACGCACGGGACGACAAAACTTATCACCGACTATAACGCTCTCGACCACACCCGCCAGGGCATCGAGACCTACAAAGAAGCCCTGGAACGCCTCGCAGACCCGTCCTCGGTCCGTAACGCGGACGACTACGACGACTGGGAGTACGGAACCGAGCCCATCCCGCACAATCACACATGGACGAGAAGACGCAGTTCATAGAGGCTACTCTTGACTGGGCTGAGGAGCGCATGGAGTACCTCGTTAATCAGGGGATGATGGCCGAGGCACTCGACCTCGGTCGAGAGTTCCACGAGTGGATGCGCGCTCCTCTTGGGTTTGACCACGACCTCGACTACCTTCATGACAATTGAGAAAGTGGAATAGCGGACCGTGTATTAAGGCTACCGCTGTGTATTATAGATCCATGGAAAATACCAACCTCAACCCGTACATCCAGTATGCCGTCGACAAAGGCTTCACAGTCGCTGAGGCCGCCTCGACGAAAGCTACGAAAAAGACCTTCCCGTGTACCATTGGAGCTCGTGCCTTCAATACTCAGGAAGAGTATGACGAGGCTCTCGCCAACTTCCTCAACGGGTACTGAGTCGTGACTCGCACTCTCCCGAAGCTCGCGCAGCGGATCCTCGCTCTGCCCGGGGTCTCCTACCTGGAGAAGGAAGCGGATCAGTGGGTGTGTTACACGGACAAAGACCACTGGTTCCCAGACTTAGAATGTCAGACCTGCATCGACACCAATCTTAAGGTGATGTGGGACTACGTAAAGTCCGTAGAGCCTAAACCCTTTCAATAAGAATGGCCGAAGTTGACAACCTTATCTTGGGTCGAATCGAGCACCTCTGCGTGAGAGCTGCGGTGCTAAGCAAGGAGAGGAGGACTCGCGACGGTGAGCTCCTCCTACGAGAAGCTAAGACGCTCTCTCGCCACATGGACGATGATGGAGAACTCGTTTTGATGAGGTACCACCGCTACTTGAGCGACTCTTTTGGCGTCACCTTCGAGATTGATCATGGTGACCCAGAACTTATGTTTGGAGGAGTATGATGTGGGGCAAGACAAACAAACTCTTAACCAGATTCTTAGACGGATTCGAGGGACTTGCAGTTGCCTTCGAGTGGTGGTGCTTTCTCTTACGCCTCCCCCAATCGAGCGACTGTTGGTGCGAGTGCGCGCGTACAGATCTCTGGGAGGATCTAAACGCTGGTTGGATGGAGGAGTATATTTGGCCATACGACGACTGGTACAATGCGACCGTAAGCCCTGAACGTAAACTGAGGTTAGGAAGATGACTACGACGATCCAAGCGACCGGAGGTTACAATCCTGATGACGGCTACAGCATCGGTTTCGTTCTCGATCCGAAGTCCGAGCAGTTGATCTCGCTCTCGGGACTTTCCAAGGATGACGTGATATACCTTAGAGATCTCCTCGACTGCCTTCTTAACTGCAATGACTAAAGAACGTTCTTTCGAGATCCTTCACTTCTCCGTGAGGTACCCGAAGGGTGCGGGGCAGTATCCGTACTTCGTCCACAATCTCGTGTGGCGTGCGCTCGACCCAGAGTTCAAGTCCCTCTGTGAGGGCATGGCGGCAGAATGGACAGAGACGGAGGTCGTCTTTGACAAGGAGCTCGCCGACGAGTACATCAACGGGCTCGATTTCTCGTGCACTGAGATCGAGAACCAGTTTGGTTATGCCAAGTGCGAGATCGTCCAGAGGGACGGGCTGAGACGCGATGCCGTGTACCATAAGGGCTGGCAGAGGCAGTTCCCATTCGTGTACTACATCGAGAAGTTTGACTGCTTCAGGTCTTGGGGCTTCACCGAGTCCAACGCAATCACGCAGGCGTGCATTCACGAGCTCAATATGCTAAAGCTCGGAGAGCACATGTACAGGGGGCGGTTCGCGCCGTGGAGCCACTACCGCCGCGTGATTGACACGCTTGATTCATTCTGGGATTGAGACCATGATCACTCAATGGCACATCGACCAACTCCAAGATCGGATTGACGAACTCGAACGGGAGAACGTCGAGACGACTAACGCGCTCTACGAGCTGGAGAACCGACTTCAGGCTCAGATCGACGCGCTCATCAACCATACGATGGCTCCCGACGAGATCTTCCTCCCGAACGACGTCATGTGAGTTGCATCCTCACGGATGGTGTGGTATAGTAGATCTATGGAAAACAACCACCCCATGCAGACCACCTACACCTCCCCTCAGACCGGCACCCAGTACGACGTCGTTCCTAAGTCCATGTGGCGCATGGCCGGCGGGTTCATGGAGAACTGCCCCATGTACCGCGTGGACTACACGCAGTACGACATCATCCTCAACGGTCGCCTCGTGCAGTTCTGCTTCGAAGAGAAGGACATTGCCGACGCCGTCAACCGCTACGAAAACCCGGGTCCCGACCTCGGTTCCCGCTTCGACTAAAACTATGAAGATCGAAATCCTCCATCGCAACGGTCACTACTACTGGGTCCTCTACGACGGCCCGGACGGTATTGACCAGTACGAGGGAGCCGCTAGCTCTCTTGGCTGCGCCATGGAGCAGATCATCTCTAAGCGAGTGGAGAACGCTCGCTTCTACCGTCACGACTCTGAGGCTCAAGTATGTCTCTAATCTCTCGGCAAGATCACGACCTTGCAATCACAGCTCTCGGCATCGTAGTGGAGGGAGAGGATCCCGAGGATCCCGCCATCGTCCAGATGAAGCAGTTGCTGCAGTGGCTGAAGCTTCAGAGAGCGAGGAAGTTTACTGACGAGAAAGACGTGTTACAATAGTGATGTTCCCGCTCTGCGAAAGCATCGGGCTGAAGTCCAAGGCGGGTCGCTACTGTCTTGGCAACGGGTCCGGGATCATCATATCCGGGCCCACCCCGTAGGAAGTGCGATGCCTCTCCCCGGTACTGCTGGGTGATGCAAAAGCGGGCGGTAATGCACTCAGGAGGCCGCCCCTCCTACCATACACGCCGCAACAGGGGGAAGTAGCGGCACCCCAACGAGCCTCCACCTCTGTGCGTCCTTGAGGCGTCTCACGTGATCAATGGGGCCTTCTGCGAGGGTCTGGAAGACGTGGTTACGCGAGAGTTGATCACCTCGTGTTTCGCACCTGGGTTCGATCCCCCAGTCTTGCCTTCCCAGTCAACGATGCCTCTCCTTCGGGAAGCTTGGCGGTTGGTTGGGTTCAACACCCCTCAAGCCTACCCCGGGACGCCGGATGAAGCTCAAACAGAGGGGTCACTCGTGGGTAGTGCACCGAACGGTAACACGCTATGCACATAGCATAGAATTGCGAGGTTCGAGTCCTCGCCCCGCGAATTGCTCTTCGGAGCAACAATCTCGTTCGGACCGGAGTTCGACTCTCCGCATCTCCATGAATAGGTTTAGCGCGGTAGTTACTACTCTAGTGATAACTACTGCGCAGATCTTATTCACTCGGGGGTGAAAGGCTTTCGACGAGCGAGAGGGTTCTGGCATAAGCGCCAACAACATCGTAGCTTTCGAGCGCGTGGCCGTCGCCGCCTGAGCGACCCACCCGTGACGAATCCGAGGGAGGAGTTACCGCTTCTCCCTCTTTTGGTGTAAAATTGAAAAGTCTTTCTTTCGGGCCAAGGCTCGGACGTCTTTATGAGAGGCGCCCAACTCGTTGGGGAAGACTCGGGGATGATAAGTCCCTTAGACCAAACTTGTGCCCGGTAAGATGCCGCTTGAGACAGCGGGTGTGACACTCTTACATAACGGGATGCTGAGTTCAATTCTTTCCATGCTGAAATCTCTTACACCCGCAGTCGCCGCTCTAGCGGGAACTGCCGCAGCCTCCATCGCCATCCTACCCGCGTTTGGCATAACCATCCCCCTTACTCCTCCCTCTCCCGTGGAGGACGACAAGGTGGCTGTAAAGGAGGTTGCTCCAGAACCTGTGGAACCACGGCTCGTCTGTAAGAGCTGCAATCTAAACGAGAAGATCGCGCTCTCCACGCTCCAAGAACACGGCTTATCCGACCGGAACGCTCTGGCGACCGTCATGGGGAACATCCGCCAAGAATCCACTTTCGTACCCAACATCTGCGAAGGTGGTACCCGCACTGGATACTACGGATGCCACTCTGGGGGCTTTGGCCTCATCCAGTGGACATCTGCGAACCGCTATCACGGTCTGGGATCCTTCGCGAGCCGCTACGGCGGCGACCCGTCTACTCTCCACACTCAACTCCGTTACATGGTGAACGAACCGCAGTGGAAGAGGATCGAGCCCCACATGATGACACCGGGGAAGACAATCCCGCAGTACATGAGTTACGCTTACACTTGGATCGGTTGGGGCCATCACGGCTACCGCACTCACTACGCTTACGACTACACTCGCAGGTTTACACTCGAGGTGTAAAGCTAGTATAGATCTCGGAGGGACTGAAGAGTTCCTCCTACCCATGAGTAAGAAACGATCAAAACCAAATGAACCTTCCCATCGTAGATTTCATCTTCCGCGAGGGCGGCGAGTTCGAGACTCGCACCTCCAAGGAGATCTTTTCTGGTAAGCGCGTGGTGGTGTTCTCACTGCCCGGCGCCTTCACTCCCACCTGCACCGAGCAGCAACTCCCGGGCTTCGAGGCCGCCTACGACGAGATCCGCGCGCTCGATGTCGACGAAGTGTACTGCCTGTCGGTGAACGACGCTTTTGTGATGAACGCGTGGTTCGAGTCCCTCGGCATCCAGAAAGTCAAAGCTCTGCCCGACGGTAACGGTGCTTTCACTGCCGCGGCAGGCATGGCTGTGCAGAAGACCAACCTCGGTTTTGCGATCCGCAGCTGGCGCTACGCTATTGTCGTGAACAACGGCGAGCTGGAGTGGTCCGGTGTCGAAGAGGGCAAGCGTGATAACGCCTCTGACGATCCCTACGAGGCCTCCACTCCCGCTCGCGTGGTGCAGTATTTGCAAGCTAAGCGGGATGCTGACGCTCCCGTAGAGACCAAAGAAGCCGTCGCAGCGTGACGTAACGGAGGGCTTCGGCCCTCCTTCCCTTTGTGGTAAGATCTACCAACTGAACAGCCTCCATGCTCTCGACTCAGACTAGGCTTCGCCTCGAAGACATCGCGGCACGCATCGCAGGAGGGATTGAAGTCTCATTCAAAGAAATGACTTGGGCCCAGAAGTGGGCGGATCATCACAGCTCCGCCGCCCGCATCCTCAACCGAGCGAGAAGAGAAGCCATCCAGGGAAAGGCTGAGCCAGGTTCGCTTGACGAACTACTCAACAGCCTCGACCTCGGTGACCCAGACCCCTCTAATCATCTCGTCGGACCGCAAGACCCTGACGTGCTAGCTGAGTGGTTCTGTCGCCGTCCCAACGAAGGTAGGCCGGACTAATGAACGAAGCTGTGTGGAGCGTCAACATTTTCGTCGGCGTCGGCCTGCTGTTCGTCGCCGGAGTCATCGCTGTGATCATTATCGAGGCAAGCAACGAATGAACGGACTGAGTGTACCCGACTCCTGGGAGAATAAGAGGGAGATCAACATTGACGACGGTGGCGGAGAAAGCTTTGCTGGCGGCTATGACGCTAACACCCTGACTCTTTCTGGGTTTAAGGTGGTAGTCCCCAACACTGTGGGATGTTGGCGCATGAGCGGAAACTTCCACGTTCACGTTACCGAAAAACCTAGCTGGTTCCATCGCAAGATGACGAAGTTCCTGTTAGGGTGGATCTGGGTAGACTCTTAAGACTCATGTTCCTCAACGAATTGGACCGAGCTCAATACATGGAGACTTACCGCTACTTCTTTAACACGGAAAAGCAGAGGATCTGGGCGGGTGTGTACAAGTGCGCCTATTTCCGCTGGAGAGACTCGGGATATACTTCCGTGGGGGAGTTCGATACAATGGCAGCAGCTCTCGGGCTGGGAGACAGCTTCTGGGACTCCTTCCTTTAAGCAACTCATTCGCAATCAACTCGATCAAATGAACAATCAAAGTCAGGGCATCATCATCATCGGGCTCCTCGGAGCGATCGTCATTGGCGGTCTCGCTTTCGGCCTGCCGCAATACGGAGTGTACACGAAGACGCTTAACGGTAAGGCGCAGTTGCAAGAAGCCGAGTTCACTCGCCAAGTCGCAGTCTTGGAGGCTAAGGCTAAGCTCGACTCGGCAAAGGAACTCGCGCAAGCTGAGGTCGAGCGCGCGAAGGGCGTAGCTCAGGCCAACCAGATCATCGGTGACAGCCTCAAGGGTAACCGGGAGTACTTGCAGTATCTCTATATCACCGGCCTGGAGGAAGGTAGCCAGAAAGGCAACGTGACGATCTATGTGCCCACCGAGGGCGGTATGCCCGTTCCTACACTGCAGATGAATAAGTGATCGAGATCCAAGTTCCTCCTGGCTTCACTCAGGATGAGTTCGAGAAGCTGCTCGAGGAGTACATTGCTCAGAGCATGTTCGAGGCCATTGTCGGTTACCTCAAGAGCGTGGCCGACACAATGGACGAGAACGGACTCGAGTATATGACCTCCACCGACCTGCGCAGGATCGCGTTGGAGATGACCACTGAAGGCTACCAACCTCAATGACAGGATACAAGTACGAGGTCTGGGAGGACCACACGGTCCCTCACCGAGTGTTCTTCTGCGCGAGAGTAACGGATCCTTTCGACGAGCTCATCGGAGAGGTAAAAACTTTGTCGGAAAACACCACACTGAGGTTAGCCAATGAGCTTAAGAAGGGAGACCGCGGACGGTACTCTGCAGATCTCGGACTCTGCGCCTGACTACGACCGCATGGAGGAACTCTTCCGTGTGATGAGCAGTGTGGGACTCGCGAGGATGTCTACGCGCGAGCTCGAAGAATGGTCCCACCTTATGGCTAAGAGCCTTGCGGGAAAGGGAGACGGGGACGGACCAACTCGGTAAGTGTAACACTGGAGCTCGCTCACGCGGGCTCTTTTAGTGTATAATGGAAATATGAAAAAGCTAAAACAACAAGGCATCTTACTTCGCGATCAGCCTCTCGACGAGGACGCGGTCGTAGTCATCGGCGACATACACGGCTGCGCTCACGGTCTTAGGCAGCTTCTCTCGGAGGTGATCAACACGGGCTGCACGCTCGTGTTCGTGGGGGATCTCATAGACCGCGGTGAAGAGGGTGGAGCTGTCCTATCACTCGTGCACGACCTTCACACAGACCCGGAGAAGTGGGGACTGTCTGCTGTGCACGTCCTCCGCGGTAACCACGAGCAGATGCTCCTAGATGCTAAGAGACAGGTCGACCGCGGTATCCCAACGATCGGTGGTGACTACCGCCTCTGGAGGATGAACGGCGGGCAGCTGGAGGACTTTGAGCACGCGGAGAACTATGGCCTGTGGGGGTGGCTCGAGTCTCTTCCGCTATACTATGAGCACTCATCTCCTGTGTCATGGGAGGGAGAGATGCTCACTCTCTTAGTCACTCACGCGTCAGTCACACCTGGCCTAGCCCTCAATGAGCAAGATCCCGAGGTCCTCTACTGGGACCGTCACATCAACGGCTACAGCACGAAGCATCTTACCGTACACGGTCACACGATCCAAAAGAACGGTAAGCCGATGATCTACGACACTCCCACGGGTAAGGTCGTACGTCTCGACACTGGGTCGTACTACACGGGTGTTATCACGGGTGTTGCCTTTTATCCCAGTTGACTTAAAGTTTGTCAACTTAAAAGTCTAATAGCTAGGACACTGCAACGTGATGTCCTCTCCCGGCTCCTCTCCTCACAGTCCTCTCTCTGCTATGAACAAGAAAGTCCAGCGCCTCATCTGCAACGGAGTCCGTAACGGAGAAGAGATCCGCTTTGACGATGCTCTCGAAGCCTCTCGCTATGCCGAATCTCTCGAGCAGGGCAGCTGGGCGCGAGTCTATGCAGATGTTGATCGCGAAGCCGAACACGCACACTACATGAAGCAAGCTAAGCTCATTTGTAGTAAAATTAACGTAGATCCTACCAAGTGAGGAGTCATGGAGTCCCAACAGATCATTTATCCCGTCCCGCGGCTTCTAGCTAACCCAAAGGTGTTCATGGCCATTGCGGCCGAGTTCGAGGGTCCAGACTGGGAGACGATCGCTAACGCCTTCTACGATCTCATCGAGCACGACATCCTTAACGAGGAAAATCAGGAAGAGGTAGCGTTCAACTCGCCCGAAGTCTGTTTCCGACGAAAGCCGGAGGAATATGATACCATTCAGATCATTCTCCCAGACGGTAATGCGTTGGAGTTGCGCCCAACCGAAGGCGAAGAGCGCTACTCCTCGATCAAGACCGAAGAGGAGTTCGCAATCACGTCAACAATCTATGGGCGTCTTGTAAGAGCAATCGAGGAAGCGGCTCCTCAGCTTAAGGACGACATCGCTCTGTGCGAGCCTCCTACTCCCGCTAACGCCTTCCTGAGAGATTTGTCCAAAGACTGCTTTTCCGGACAGTTCCACCGTCTCTCCGACCCAGAGGAGGTGTACGACTTCAACGTGGAGATCGTGGATCTCGCTACTGACATTCTCAAAGCTTCGGTTAAGCGAGCCCCATGAAAGAAGACTTAGACAAACGCTACCACCACTTTTTAGGGCTAGCGAGAGAGAAAGGAAGAGCACGAGAATACGAAATCTCGTTCTTGACTTACCAGAAGCAGGGAACTTGTCGCAGAGAAGCGATTGAGTTGGCCGCTTGGCTCCTCAATTTACCGGGGACTCCTCTGTAATACCATTGATCTGTAGAAACTACTTTAATGAATCACTGGGTCGACACAAAGACAACACGCCTCCTAAAGCAAAAAGACTCTCTCAATAGAGAGGTTAAGAAGCTCGAGGACAAGTTCATTGGTCGAGTGAACAGCCTAGAGGAGGCGTTTAAGCAAGCTTTGGAGAAGCTGACCGAAGACTTCTCCGCTGAGACTTTTAAGATCTCGACGCTTTGCACAGAGATTGAGGAGAACACCCTTGAGATCCAGCGCGGAGTTGAGGCCTACAAAGCCCACGTGAGCCGTCTCTCCAACGCGGAGGCTAGGCGACTGCGAAAGCAGATCAAGGACCTCGAGACTCAGCTTGAGGCAGCGGGTCAGAAGGTTGATAAAGTCACTGTGAACAGAGTCGAGGTCAACAAGGCCAAGACTCTCGCGATCTTTGACGCTGTCCTCTTCAACATCTCCAACTGGTCAAAGTCAGGGGACACAGCTCCCGACTTTGAACTCGCATCTCAAGCTATCTTATTCCCGACTGTGTACGAGAGAGTGATGAATGGCGAAGAGTCCTACCTCTTAGACGCTGTTCCAGTGTCCGCTCTCGAGGTCGTGAGGAGAGGGAGAGAATGGGTGAGGTACTTTCGTGAGGTATGTCCGCTCTCCCTAGTTGATCCCACCACTTGGAAAGACAACATAGAGAGTGTGAGGTCTTGGTGGGTGAACGATGCTCTCGCTCTCATCTACGAGGCGAGAGACCCAGCGTGGGAGGAGGATGTTCCTTTCGCTCTCACAGAGATGATCGCTTGGCGAGACTATCCCGCTAACCGTGCTCTCTCATTCCCTCTTATCTATGATGGGATGAGCGGTGTTGAGAGGCACCGAGACCATATCAGGGAAGAGACTGGCCTTCCCAATTTCAACAAGACCGCAATCCAAACTCGCCTGGAGGTACCCATCTAATGAATGACATCAAAGGACTCGAACAGTGGAACCAAGAGACTCGTGAGTTCAACCGATCTTACGGCCAGCTTAAGATGAAAGCCGGAGTGGGAATCATCGACGCTTTGGAGAACTGGTACTCCCAGTGGCAAGAGGGAAAGTCCCGTCGGTCACGAGACGAGTATATGAAGTGGCGAGTGCGGCTCCACCGCAAGTGGAACTCTCACCCTGAGTTCCTCGAGCAGCTTAACGAATACTTCGAGATTGGTCTTTATGACGAAGAGATCGGTAAAACTTTTTGGGATATCCCGCCCGAAAAGGCTGTGAACATGTCCAACGGATACAACTGGAGGAGAGACTCAGGTTACGCCTTGCGAGGTGGTAGTTTACGAGTTAAAGATGCAGACGATCTGGTTCAGCAAGAAACTTGAGCTTTACCGCTGGGTTCTCTACCTAGACGGCGCCCAAGAACACTACAGCGGAAATGCTGCCTCTATGGAGCAAGTGATAAAGGACATCGAAATCTGTAAAGCTTATCACGAGACTTCACACCATGACTCCCTACGACCCGATCATTGACCGCATTCACCAGCTTGTTGACGAAGCCTGGATACTCGGAGAGCAGGGATATGAGCAAGATGCCGCTGAGCTCTTCATAGAAGCTGAGGAACTCGCTGAGGCGGTTCGAGATAAGAAAGAGGAAGTTTACCAGCCTGCCTGACTCCCATAATGGAATCGACAATTTATCGGATGACTGCATCGTCTATGAAGAACGAACACGGCTATCCCGTCCTCAGCGATTTTCTTCATAAGAAGCTTTTCGGCAACCTGAGCCGCCCGACGGTTAAGAGCAGCACGCTCGAACGGTCGCGGCGGCTTTTAAGTAGGTTCGATGTCCCAGTTCCTGTGGACTATCCCGAGAACCTCTACGACGGTGATTTTCCGTTCCCAGATCTTGTGGGAAACGACATCAAAGATCACTTCGAACACATGGCCGGAGAGTTTCTTGACGAGTATCTTACCAAAGCAGAAGAATTCTCCAAAGCAAAGCTTCCTAAGTGCCCCGGGTACGACGACTTCATCTTCCAGCCCGGATGGACCCGATACGAGTGGGACGGGAAGAAGTTTATCACAGAGCAGGTTCCGCATCCTCTCGAGAAAGCGTTCACGTATGATACTGAGACCTTCGTGGTCGGAGGCGCTTTCCCAGTGATTGGTACTTGCTTCTCTGCTAAGGCCTCTTATGTATGGCTCGCAGCGGAGATGTGCGACCCAACTCTACCGCAAGAGGAATGGACCCAGTATGACCTCATACCTATTGGCAAAGGAAGTTTTGTTGTCGGTCATAACATTTCCTATGATCGCGTTCGCGCTCGTGACGGCTACACGCTTACTGAAAGCGAGCCGGAGAACTTCTACTTTGACACGCTCTCAGCTCACGTCGCGGTCTCCGGCCTCGCGTCGGGCCAGAGGTGGCTCTATGTCCTCGCGGGCAAGGATCCCGAGGAACTCAGCGAGGAAGAGAAGAAGAAACTTCAGTTCCGTCCTAGATGGGCTAGCGAAGGTTCCACGAATGCCCTGGTGAATGTCTACAACTTCCACGTCGCGGCCGTGAGGGAATACTTCGGCGAGGAAGTCCATCGCATGGAGGATGCCGACAAGGAGATCCGAAACGTCTTCGTGAAAGCCACGGAGATGCACCAACTCGCAAATCGTCGGGACCTGCTCGAGTACGCGATGAAGGACGCCTTCTACACGACTGAGCTCTTCCAAGCCCTTTGGCCAAAGTACCTTAACGCGACTCCCTCAAAGGTGGGGATTGCCGGTCACTACTTCCTCAACGGATCGCGCATCCCGATCTCCACGCAGTGGTCGGATTGGATCTCTCACACTGAAGAAGTGTTTCACGCTCACGCTCAGGAGATGACGGACATCTGTCGCTCTCTCATTCAAAAGTACGTAGCGGAGTGGAACACAGAACTGGATAAGGACATTGTCACCGCCCAGAAGCTCTTCGAGGAAGATCCTGAGACTTGCATAGCTCTTGCCAGTCTTGGCCACAAGAAGACGGTCAAGTTCACGGACGTTCTCCGTGGGTTTGATAAGCAAGAGCACGTGTGGAGGCACAATGCGGACGAGTGGGCTAAGAAAGATCCTTGGTTGTCCCAATTAGTTTGGACACCTCGGTCTTACACAGGCAAGTACGCTTTCAAACCAAAGTGGGCTTCCGAGTACCTGACGGACTCTGACAAGAAGGTCACGACGAAAGCCACGGTCTCTCACTTCCTGCTGAAGCTCAAGTGGGAGGGGTCTCCGATCGAGAACATCAAGGGAGACGGTTGGTGCTACCGCGACGTTGAAGGTAAGCTGCAGAAGATCCCTCATCCTAAGGGTACCGGTGAGAACGTCGGTGTGCTGTTGTCCAAAGACTTTCTCGTGGACATGGAGAACGGTCGGCTCAGCAGCGATATTCCCGAGGCTAAGCGCGCTCTCGACATTGCTAACGCCACGTCTTACTGGACTTCGGTTCGTAAGCGTGTCATGGACCGCATCTTCCTAGAGGTCGAGAACCCTCACGGTGGTGCTTGGAACATGATAATGCCCGAGATCATCGCTCACGGGACTGTGACTCGCCGGACTGTGGAATCCCTCATGGTCACCATGTGCTCCACGAAGAACTGGAGAATCGGCACTGAGCTCAAGACTCGGGTCCAGTGTCCTCCGGGCTGGAAGATCGTAGGCGCTGACTTTGACGGTCAGGAGCTGCAGATCGCAAGCATCTATGCAGACTCCTGGGAGGGAGGATTCGTGGGTGCATCTCCGATGGCGCATACCGTCCTCGCTGGGTCCAAAGAGAAGGGTACCGACGCGCACACTAAGCTCGCGAGTGCAATCGGCATTGACCGAGACACGGCTAAGGGTGTAGGTTTCGCTATGCTGTACGGCGCGGGCGTGAGAACCATAGCTAACACCATCCAGAAGAAGTACAAGGATCGCGGATCCGAGGAGCTCCGTCGGTACGGCACCAAAGCTTTGGCTTTCAAGAAAGGTCGTAAGAGCCCAGACGGGTACTACGAAGGAGGCAGCGACAGCGGCTGCTATAACTTCATGGAGGGCATCGCGCTAAGGGCCAAGGTTCCCACTCTGCCTTGCCTCGGGACGAAGATCTCGACCGCTCTGCGTCCCTCTGCGGTGGGAGATGACTTTCACACAGGTCGCATTAACTGGACAATCCAGTCGTCGGGTGCGGAGATGCTCGCTGTGATTCTCACCGCGACTCACTGGTTGGCTCGCAAGTACAAGATCCCAGCGCAGTTCATCCTGTCCATTCACGATGAGATGTGGTTCATGGTCCCTGAGAAGTATGCGGAGGTCTTCTCCGTAACTTTCCAGATGGCCCACCTTTACTCGTGGGCAAGGTTCCAAGCGGGTGTGGGGATCAACGACGTACCGCTCTCTCGAGCTTTCTTCTCCTCGGTCGCTATTGACGACCGGCTCCGTAAGTCTCCCAGTGAGTGCACTGTGACTCCATCCAACCCAGACGGGTCGGAAGAGCCCAACGGGTCAGAGTACTCTATGCTGCAGATGGCGGAGAACGGGTGGGTCAAGAAGCTCAAGACCCGCATAGACCTGATCGAGAAGGGACTGCTTTGACAAAGATAGAAAGGGCCCTGACGGCTCTCTATTCGGGACACTGCAACCTTATCACAGCCTGTGAGATCTCCGAAGTTGATCAGGATACAATGAAGAGGCTTCTCCTAGATAAAGTCCGCTGTTCCCCATCCCATCCCGTCCAACTCTCCCTTCCCCTCTCATGAGCAAAAAGAAAGCCCGCTTCTACACTCTGGAACCACTCCCAGGAAATAAGCAGAGCCTTGCTAGGATGCACTTTTTTGACAGCAAAGAAAGGAGAATGATGTCCTCAGTGGAAGTAATCCTCAACTTAGACTACCTTGACGACAGCCTCATCCTAGGCTACATCATCTCCCGCTAGCTGAGAATACTATCATCTCCTCCCCACTACAATCCGTCTGTACAGAACCAACCATGCTCATCATCGTATCAGGCCCAGACCGAGTTGGCAAGTCAACTCTGATTGACGTCATGACTCAGGAACTTGCCGGCGACTGCTATATCGCTCACCACGGCCCTCCGCCCAAGGACCAAGAGAACATCTTCGACTTCTACCGAGAGGACATCGCGACTTGGAAGAACTCCAAGAAGACCTACGCGATCTTTGACCGAGCTTATCCTTGCAGCTACATCCTCGAGCAGCATCGTCGCCGCAATGCCGGTCACTTCGAGGATGTCATCGATTTCGAGATCGAGCTTGCGGATGCTACAGACGGGTCGGTGGTCCACGTTGGGCTGTTCCGTCCTTGGCACTGGTCCGCTCCGCTCCACATCGAGGAAGTAAGAGCGGAGAATCCCGAAGCCGCGCCGTGGCTCATCCGTGATGAGTACATCGCCCGTATGCAAGAGCACCAAGTGTACACGGAGCAGATTCTCAACTTCTACGAGAACATCACTATGTTCCCGAACGTTCAGATTATGAACGAGAACGTCACCGCTCGCGCAGTCCTTTCTCGCTGTGCCGAAGCTCTGAGAAAGTCCTAAGATGATTCCTCCGCGCCAAGACCCCGAAGCCCTCCTCATCTACGCGAGAGACTGGGTCGATGATGCGAACGATCGCTACGACATGGGCCACAGAGCGATGGCTCAGGAGAGTCTTCGCACTGCGGCTGCTATGTACGTAAAGCTTCCTCCCGGCATCAAGGACGAGGAGTTCGAGAAATACTACCACGAAACATCCGCCAAAATCTACTCATGAACGCCGGACACTCTCTTTCATTCAACGGAAAGTCCATCATCTCTGGGAATTGGGATCGCATCTACGCCAACTATCTCCGTGCTCTGATGGAGGCGGGAGATACTTTTGAAGGTCGTAACGGCGAGACTCGAGCAGCTTTTGGTTGTTCCGTGAGAGTGGATCTCCGTGAGGGATTCCCTCTGACTCGCCTCCGCAAACTGCCCTGGAAGAACACCTGTAGGGAATTCCTCTTCGACATTGGGTTCAATACCAACGTCGATGCGCTGGGCCCCGCCAAGCACTTCTGGGACTTCCTAGCCGACAAGGACGGTGAGCTTGGCGCCTCCGCTTACTGTCGTCAGTGGCGTCAGTGGCCACCGTCCGCCTCTGGGATGGAGATGCCCAACGAGGTCTTGGAGACCGATCGGTCTGTTGACCAGCTGCAGGACGCCATCATCACCCTGACTCACTTCCCGAACACTCGGCAAGCGACCGTCATCACTCACAATCCGACCGTTATCGATCCGGCTTGCCCGCCGTGTCACATCGGTATGCAGTTCATGCCCGCGAAGGATGGTTGGCTAGACCTGATGGTTCCCGCTCGGTCAAACGACATGGTTGTCGGTTTCCCTCTTGACATCGCTCGCTACGCGATCATGCTCAAAGTTGTTGCGGCTTGCACGGACAAGACCGCTCGGTTTGTCTATATGCCAAGCGCAAATTCTCATATTTATGAGAACTGCTACCATCTCGTTGAGCAGATGCTCAAACTCCCGTGGAAGGATGAGTGCCAAGCGAGACTCTCTGATGAATGGCTCCAACGCCGCACTCTTAAGGATCTAACCTTGGACGACTTCATCCTAACCGACTATGATCCCCACCCAGCGATCAAGGTCAACGTCAACTGAGCTGGGGTAAAAAGTTACTACAGGTTACAACATAAACCATGGAAGAAGAGAAGAAGTCAGGCGTGCGTGTCATGCGCAAGTCCGCTGAAGAACTCGCGGAAGGTGCTAACCGTCCTCAATCCTCTCTCGACTCCGCCGAAGAAACATACTTCGCGACTCTGTCATCTGGAAAGGAGGTCGTCCTCCGCGAGATGATGGCCAGCGATCTTCTCTACCTCGAGAAGACACTCGGCGGCATCGGAGACATGGAACGTTCTCTGAAGCTCGCAGCCCGACTGTCCGTTGGGAGTGGTAAGATTACATTCGATGAGCTTCAGAAGCTCAAGATGAAAGACCTGAAGAAGGTCACGGAACTACTTGCTAAAGCGGGTGGGACCGATGAAGAGGACGAAGAGGACCCAAACTTCTAAAGGCGGTCTCTAACGAGGACTTCACTTACAAGGTGACTCTAGCGGGTCGCCTCGTTTTGCAGTTCAGGGAACTCAAGCCTAAAGACTTCTACTTCTTCAGCCTCATAAACAACGACTATCCCGACATCACTCAGCCTCACCTCTCTCTTCTTCTCATAATGAGACTAGGAGGACTGACTGAGGATGATCTTTCCGTGATTCCCGCTTCGTACGTGAAGCCTCTCTCCGACTGGATGGGACCCGAGCTTCTCAACGATCGTGTGATGCACGTAGACAAGTGGTTGGAGCTCGCCTTTCACTTGTGTAAGCAGAGATGGGACTCGTCGGTCGAGTGGTTGGAAGATCAGCCTGTGTCCAAAGTTCTTCTCATGGCGAGGATCCAATCGGAGTTCGTCGAGAAGCAGAACGAGGAGACTAAGCGGGCGGCACGGAGGAAGAAGTGATCAGCTTTAAGCTGAGTGTCCCGACTCTCAACGAGAACTGGTGGGAATCTTCTCGTAACGAGATCGCGAGGATACTTCAAGAAGACAACCGAGCGGCATGGGGAGAGGAAAAAGACCCACAGGAAGGTAAGAAGTGGGCTCCTCTCTCCGCTAAGTACCGAGATTGGAAAAGCCAGGCCTATCCAGGTCAGCCTATCTTACGCCTTACCGGGCGTATGCAAGATCGCACTCGTATCCGCCCAGAGGCTGCTCGAGGCATCTTCTCGGCTCGTATGGGAGCGGACTACGGTATCTATCACATGACTGGGACATCCAAGATGCCAGCACGTCCTTGGCTCGGGATCCCCGTGATGTCAATGCCGAGAGTTGAGGCGGCTGTCGCCAAAGCCATCCTAAGAGGTCGTAATCGGAGGTTCTAATGCCAGGACAGACAAGAACTTGGAGTCAGGGTGACTCCTGGAATAAGCTAGCTTACGCTTACACGGGTGATTCTCGGAACTTCCGAGAGATCCTAGAATACAACGAAAGCTTCGACATCCGCAACAAACCAGCCATCGGAGTGCCTGTGTTCGTCACAGGACCCAACGGCGAAACGGGTAAAAACACTTCGAGCACTGCGGCTGGATCTCCGGGAACTCTTAATCAACTAGACACGGCGATCAACTTTTCGCCTGACACCGCAAACCCAGAAAAAGTGGACATCGCAAGTGCCATCTTCCCTTGGGATACTCTAAACAACTTCACAGAGAGGTTGTCAGAGTACACGGCTTTTGCCACTCTCAAGCGGGACAGAATCAACGGGTACGGTTTGGACTCGCCTCAGGCATCCTCCGATACTCAAAGTGGTTGAGAGACCCCTACGTGGGACCACGGTGGGACTGTCCGAAGCCCTCAGCTCTCTCAACATCAAAGAAGGAGTTAAACTCTAATGGCAACAATTTCCCTTGGGGGCGCCCGTGGCGGTGCTCCGGGTACTTTTATCTACGAATCGGCTGTAGCTTCTCGTGCTTCGGTTGCTAGCTTCAGCACCGTCTACATGATGGTTGAGGCTCCTCAGACCGCATCTGTGGCAACCTTCCCGTACAACCGCCCGATCTTCGTGTCGAGCCTGAACGAGTACGAGAACCTGATCGGCGAACTGCCGACCAGTGGCGCTGAGCTCGATTCGTACTACGCTGTGAAGGCCTTCTTCCAGCAGTGCGGCGTGGGCGACCTTCGCGTGACTCGCGTGGGCATCCCCTCCATCATCGTCGGTGTTTCCTTCGATCCTAGCGCTAACATCGACAACGGTGTTGCCGCTCCTAAGAAGGTCTCCAAAGGCGACGAGTTCTACATCAAGCTCGAGATCAACGGCATCCAACTGGGTGACGTGAACTCCGCTGGTGCTTGGCTTGGCGTGAAGGTGACCGCACCTGTAGATTACGTTGCTGGAAATGATTCCAACAACCTGCTGATCTCCAAGGCGATGCGCGACGCCGTCGTGGACGCCATCGACGCTAACCGCGACATCTCCGCCGGTGCTTACCTCCGTAAGACCGCGGAAAGCGGAGACCAAGCGGCTTTCCACATCACTGGCAGAGTGTTCAACTCCGTCGTAGAAGTGGTGAACTCCAACGCCATCACCGGTGCTCAGTACATCCTCGCCGCTGCCGGCTACGGCATCAGCAACGTGGAGGAGAGCGAAGAGACGATCGCTGACTACGTGCAGACCGCTCGTACCGCGTTTGACGGTACCAACCTGCCTCAGGGCTACATGATCGCTCCTCCGGCTTTCCGTAAGTTCGGTAAGTCCGACCGGGTGAACCTGGGTCAGACGATGGAGGAAGTCTGCTCTGACGCTGACCACAAGTGGATGGCTCTGGTGGACTGCGGTCCGTACTTCGTGACCAACATCCAGACCTACAAGAACTTCGAGGATCACAATCCCTCCAACGGTTTCGAGACCGGCGGTCTCTACCTCGTGGACAACGTGATCTACGAGTGGACTGACACCAGCCCACTCAACTTCACCCAGGCCAACTACGATCCCGCTAGCGGAATCCTCAGCGCCAACTCCGCCATCGCCGACGGTATCCGTTACGCGATGAAGGATGACCAGAAGGTCCGCGCTGACGTTGCCGTAACTCCCGCGACCGACGTTATCACTCTCGCCGAAGAGTGGGACGTGGATGCTCTGCCTTCAGGTACTCTGGTGTCCGTCGCAATCTTCGAGAACACGCCTCTGCCTACCGCTCCGCTGTACTCTGACACTCCCACTGGTGTCACCAGCCAGCCTCTGGAAGGTTCGTTCTACGTCATCGCCAGCGACATCGACAACACGCTGTCGAGCACACAGATCAAGCTCGCCACATCTAAGGCCCGCGCTTCCGCTGACCAGCCGATCGATCTGACGACCGGTGGTACTCCCCATGGTGGCGGCATGCTCGTGTTCACCTACGCTGATCCCGCATGGGAATTCACCGTAGAGATCAAGGGCAAGACCTCCAGCTTGGTCGAAGCCAACGGCGGTGCTGACGATGTGTCGTTCAACACTCTACACCTGCCTGGTACTCTCCAGAAGCCCACTGCTCAGCACGACTTCAAGGGTCTCGTTCGTCAGGTGACCGATCCCTCCTCCGCTGTCTTCAGCGGCGGTCTGACGCTGTTCTACTTCAACGCCGCTGATGTAGACACCGTCACTGACGAGATCACCGTGGTCGCTCACGGTTACTCGACCGGCGATGCAATCAACTACTACCTGCTGCCCTCCGACGGTTCTGCTTCCCCCACGGGTCTCAGCACTGGCACAGAGTACTTTGTGATCAAGGTGGATGACAACACCATCCGGCTCGCCACTTCGCTCGCCAACGCAGTCGCCGGCACTCAGATCACTCTGACTACCGCGGGTACCGATTCCACCACGGTTCTGAACCCTGCCGGAGCCGCTACTCAATCCGTGATCATGAGCGGCCGTGACGCCCTCATCTTCTCGGCTAACCACCCTGTGAAGACTGCTGACAAGCTGTACTTCGACGGAGATATCGCCACCGCCACGGAGACCATCTTCGAAGGCACCACGGCTACGTCCTCCGACGTGTACTTCGCTGAGCAGATCGACCGGAACCTATTCCGTCTCGCTCGCTCCGCTTCTGATCTTGCTTCCGAGGCCTTCGCGGACTACCCGACCTCCGCTATCACGACCTCCACTCCCGTCCGCTTCTACAAGAAGATGGCCGTGGGTCTGGATGGTGGTGAGTTCAGCGATGCCGGAGTCCTGCGTTACATCCGCGGTCGCAAGTACCAACTCGACGTGACTCTCGCCGTGGCCGGTGTTCGCGACGAGGCCAATGTGGCAATTCAGACCGGCGTGAACGACCCCTACGGCGTTGCTTACGCCGCTGATATCAGCACCGACGTTCGCTTCTCTTACAGCCGCACTCCCGAGGGTGTGCCGGTGTACGAGGTAGCTGCGGCCAACGTGACCTTCGCCGCTGACGAAGTTACCATCACATCCCACGGTTACCTGACCGGAGACCAAGTGACGGTGAACACCGCTACGGGGGCTACTCTCGCCAGTGGCCTGACCGACGACGCGACCTACTTTGTGATCAAGGTCGATGCGAACACCATCTCTTTCGCTGAGTCCGCCGCTGATGCTGTGGCCGGTACCGCCGTCACCATCACCAATGCCGGTGTGGATAATGCCGGTGGTGTGGAATTCCTGGTGACCTCGACCTCCAACCCCTACACCTTCCAGTACACAGAAGACGATCTTGCCGTCCCCCTGAACCCCGCTCAGGACTTCGCCGGCGAGAACAACTTCGTCTGCGTGCCCCTAAGCACAGGTGAGCAGGCCAACACGTCGTTCGATGACATCTTCATCCACTACGTGCTGCAGACTGGTCAGAGTTACGACACCCTCTACGGTGCCTACGTGACCGCTGAGCTGCTCGAGCCCGAGGCTGACGTTCCCAACAACCTGTGGAACTTCCTCGCCGTTACCGCTGGTGATCTCGTTAGCGAGGCGCTCCGCGGAGTCAACAACGGCGGCGTTCCCCAGATGGCCGTCATCGAGAAGGGCATGGACAGCCACAACCGTCTGTTTGAGGAGGCTCTGTCCTACTCGACCACGCAAGGCTTCCTCGCCTACTACGCTCCCTACGTCAAGAACGACGTGGGTGTGTTCATCCAACCCACTTCCTACGTCACAGGACTCGCACTTCGCCGCTACCGCGACGAGGCTTCCGGTTTCCGACTGCCTCCCGCAGGAGCGAAGTACAGCCTGGCCGGTGCTCGCGGCGTGGAGATCCAGATCTCTACCGCGCAGCAGGAAGTCAGCAACCCACAGGGTCTCAACGCTCTGCGTCAGCTGCCTGGCTACAGCACCGTGGATGCCGACACCGGGGAGGTGTTCGGTCCTGTGTTCGTCTGGGGTTCCCGCACTCGCGTGAACCGCGGAAATGCGACGCAGGCTCTCTACTCCTTTGTCAACACCCGTGTGGTTCTGAACGTCATTTACGGAAGCATGCTTTCCGCCTTCGACGGTCAAATCTTCAACATCATCGACGGACGGGCCGTTACGTTCAACCAGATCCGCGCGATCGCTCACAACACTCTGTACGAAAACTTCTACATTCCAGGTGCTCTGTTCGGTTCCACTCCCGCGGAGGCCTTCGAGGTGGTCTGCGACGAGCGGAACAACCCCGGCGGCAACCTGGAGAACGGCTTCGTCAACGTAAAGTTGTTTGTGGTTCCCGCACCCACACTGGAGCGTATCGAAGTGGATCTTGTCCGCGTCGGTATTGGCGGCATTCCCGACACTCTTTCTCAGCAAGGCCTGAACTGATAAACACAAGGAGAGACTACAGTGGCAAAGAAACGCCTGACGTTCGACGTCGAAGAGTCTCTCCATTCCGAACTAAAGGCGAGAGCGGCGGAGCACAAGGTCTCACTCGGGACTCTGTGCTCTTCCCTTCTTGTCGTCGGGATGGAGAACGACGTTGAGGTTAAAAAGAAAGGTCCGATAGACCCTTCAATGTATTCCAACATCGCACTCGACGAGTTGCGAAAGGAGGCGCTCAGTCTCGGCAAAGAGCAGCCCAAAGGATGGGATACTTACGTAAGAAAGATCAATGCCGAGATCGTCAGACGATATAGGATCTCATGACAAACATCCGCGGTCTCACATACCCTCTGCAAGTCTCTGGTGGTGGCTTGAGCTTGTCCACTGATGCCCAGTTGGTGGAAGAGAGGATCATCTCTGTGCTGGAGACACGGCCTTTCGAGAGGATCATGAGAGCGGACTACGGCCTTCCTGACGATACTTTTGAGACCATGCAGCCCGCTGCGATCGACGCGAAGATCTCCAATGCGATCGCGGAGCAAGTAGGAGCCGTGCAAGACTTATCTGTAAGTGGAAACTGGACTAACGGAGAGACGGGTATTTACTCTGTGACGATCACTTACAGTGTCTCGGGAGATCTTCAACCTCCTCTGTCTCTTTCACTGGTGATCTGAATTGGCAAAGCGCTTTGAAATCCCAGCTATCCCCAAAGGGGAGGTAGCCCAGTATTCAGCCAACCCCTACAATAGGCAGACGGTTTACGGATACTTCCCAGGTGTTATGCACACCGGGACTGGCGACGTCATCGTCCGTCCCAACGATGAGCTTCTCCTTCAGAAGGGCGGTATCGCTGCTCTCATCATCTATCAGAGACTGCTCTTTGACTCTAACGTCCAAGCAGCCTGGGAGAAGGTGGTCCAAGAGATCACAGCGAGAGACCTCATTGTAGAACCGGCCTCGGATTCTCCCGGGGACCAAGCCGTGAAAGAGTTTGTCGAGGGTCAGATCTACGATCTCCCGATGGACGAGATCTTCAAGGCGATGCTCGAGGCTTACGTTGTCGGGTTCTCCGTCGGCGAGATCATGTGGCGTCGCACGAAGAGCGGAGTGAAGGCCTACGACGTGCGACCCAGGGACGTGCGCCGCTTCCTCTTTCAAGAAAACAAGGATGCTGACATGGGCTTCACAATGAAGCTCGTAACTCGCGCCAACACTTTCGAGGGGGAAGATCTCCCCGCTCGCAAGTTCATGGTGTTTCGTTACTGGGCTCAGGCCAACGGAGATCCGTACGGCTGCGGTCTGGGCCGGATCCTCTATCCTATCGTCAAGTTCAAGCGGCGAGCTCTCGAGTCTCAACTTCTTTACAGCGACCGCTTCGCGAACCCGACAGCTGTAGCTACCGCTCCTCTGTCCGCTACGACTTCTGAAATTGACACTCTCTACGATCACCTCACCAACCTCTCCCAAGAGACCGCGCTGATCCTCCCGGAGGGCTACCAACTCGAGTTCATCAATCCGCAGGGTTCTCCAGAGACTTTCTCCCAGCTGCGAGACTCTCTGATCAGAGAGATCAACCTTCTCATCGCGGGAGAGGACGAAGCAGGGAGCGCTGAGGCTGGCTCGAGAGCTTCTTCGGAGGTCGCTCAGACCGTGAGAGAGGTCCGAGCTCAGGAGCTTTCCGAACTCCTGTGCGCTACTCTCAACGAGAGCCTCGTTCGCTGGATCGTAGATCTCAACTTCGGTACTAACGTTGTGGCACCGAAGATCCGTCGCCACTTTGTGACCGAGGACAAGTCCTCTCTGACGATGACTGACGTCGGCGTGATGATCGAGAAAGTCGGGTTCCGTCCCACTCGAGACTGGATCGAAGCCAACTTCAAAGTGGAACTCGAGGAACCTGAAGACACCCAAGCTAAGGGTCCCCTCCCAGAAGTTCCTCCCGAGGAGGAAGAGACTGAGGAGAACGAGAAGGAGAGAGTGGGAGATGAGACTCCAACTCCCGCTCCCACTAAGAAAGAAGAGGAAGATGAGGATCTCGATGATGATGCGCTCAATGCCCTGATCGACGAGATACTAGGAGAATGACGGGTAAAACCACCTTGAGGCTGTCCCAGTCTTACTAATATGATCAAAGAAGTACACATCTTTAAAGCCGGGACCCAGACCTCGGCGCAAGGGGTGACAAGAGAGTTTACAAAGAAAGACCTCTCTGAGATCGCTTCCTCCTATAATCCTAGTGTTCACGAGGCTCCGATTCGGATTGGCCACGAGGACAATGACAAAGTTCCCTCATGGGGATGGGTTCGGGACGTCAAAGTTAAGGGTGACAAACTCTTTGCTGAGATTGACTTCTCTCCCTTAGCTAAGGATTACATTCAGAACGGACTCTATAAGAAGGTGAGCGCATCCTTCTATTCTCCCGAGTCCAAGATCAACCCAGAGCCGGGTAAGTGGTCACTGCGCCACGTCGCTCTGCTGGGGGCCCAACCTCCGGCTGTGAAAGGGCTTAAAGGCTTCGCTTACGAGGAGAGTGATGACGGGATCGTAGATTTCGCCACAACTCTTACTCCAGACGCCGTGTTCGATCCGGAACTCGGACCTACACTCAAGAAGGACATGGGACCTCTTGAACTCCTTAAAGAAAAACTCAATGAGGCTCGCGCTGAGATGAACACTCAGGAAGAGGTGATGGAGCAGCAACTCGAAGCTCCCGCCGAAGTTAAAGAAGAAACCATCGAAGGCGAATTCGCCGAAGGTGAGATGATGGGTATGAAAAAGCCCAAGAAAGTCAAGGGCGAAAAGATGGGCGAGGAGGGCGACTCCGAAGAAAAGGAGGACGATGACTCCGTGATGTCCAAGGAGATGGAAGGTAAAGATCTACCCGACGCTCTTAAGAAGCAAGCCGCCAAAAAGAAAGCTGAGGCCAGTGGTAAGTCCATGGACGAGGCTATGAAAGAGAAGGACATGGACTACGGTTCATGCGGCTCCAAGAAGAAGGGCATGTCCTACGAGGAGTCTGATTCTGAGGAGCACGGTGAAGCCACCGCTGAGCATGACGGCAAGGTAAAGGGCCTCAAGGCTCCCGCTCCCAAGGGTATGTCCGGCATGGAGTCTGAAGAAGCTGACGGAGAGGGTCCCGTCGCCTCCAAGGTGAAAAAGCAGCCTAAAAATGGCGAGGCTATGGAGGAAGAGGATGAAGAGATGTACATGGACCCCACCTTTGAGCCTAGCAAGAAGAAGCGTGGCATGGACAGCGTGGCTTCGTCTGACACTGGCGTGACTCCCGAAGAGGATGGCCCCGGTGGTCTTGTGCGCACTAAGTCTCCGTCCAAGGGTATCAATCTCGGCTATGCTGAGACCGACGACAACAAGTACGTCGACAAGACTTCTGAGCCTAAGCGTGGCAAGGACGGTATGAAGGGTCGCAAGGCCCTCGATCCCAACAACGATCAGAGCGGTCGCGGCGAAGTTGGAAAAGCTGGTCCCGAAGGCGAAACTGGCCGCGGTAAGAAGGGAACTGCTCCCGAGATCAAGGGCTTCGAAGGCGACGAGAAGGGAACCGACGAGGAAGTCGACGGTTACGACGGCGAGACCGGTAAGTCCTCTAAGATGGAGAAAGACCGTAAGAAGACCGGCAAAGCCCCTGAGATGAAGGGCTACCCTGATAAGTACTTAGATCTCGCTAATGGCGGCGGCACAGGCAAGCAAGCAAAAGGCAAGGGTGTTCGCGTGATGTACGTGAACCACTCCGAGGAAGCTCCCGTTTCCAAGATTGAGGAGATGATGGCACGCCTCGAGGAACTCGAAGCCGCTAACGCTAAGCTCAAATCTGAAGCGGAGTTTTCTGAGCGTAAGGCTCACCGCATGCAACTCGAGCAGTTTGCCGAAGGTCTCTACGAGACGGGTAGGCTGACCGAGGCTGTAGTGGCTGCTGAGGACCTTGTAGACTACATGGAGGGTTTGGAGCTTGGTACTCTCGAGTTTTCGGAAGGCGAGACCGCCGCTACCCCTTTGATGCGTATCCTAGAAAACCTTCCTTCCCAGGTTTGCTTCGAGGAAGTTGCAGGTGGCGAGTCTGTGGTGAGAGAGGAGGATCTTGATCCCCACGAAAAAGCGCTGAAGATCTCCCGCGAAGAAGAGATCGATTACACGGAGGCTCTTAAGCGCGTTCTTTTCACCGCTGAGTGATGGAGCTTCTGTCCTTTATTGGTCAGGCGGCTAAGCGCCGGGAGAGTTACATCGACCGTGCCCAGCGCTTAGCTGAATCCTTCACCTCTCTTGAGGGCCTAGAGGCGGAGATGGAAGGCCGAGCTGAGGCCCTCACAAGAAAGCTCAAAGCCAATAAGATCACTTTCTCAGAGTTCCAGAGGGCTTCTGCAGAGGATACTCTTATCTCATCAGTTGCAGCTGTGATGCTAGGACTGGGAGAGACAAAGATCCCACAGACTCTCTACTCCGAGACGATGGGTCAGATGAAGTACCTCTGGAACTTCTTTGACGACATCAAGCTTTCCCTGGATAATGACCGTCTCTCAGATGAGGAGAATTACCAGGAGGAGGAGGATGATGATTGGTACTATCCTGTCCCGGGAGAAGACCAACCCCTCACTGTGTCCCAAGATGAAAGAAATCTCGAAGCTCCGGTAGTCTCTGCTCCCACATCTCTTGTCATCCCCCTCACAGGGGCTCGAGCTACCAAAGCGGCAATTCGAGCGGCTAAGACTACAGTTAAAGACACTCAGAAAGAGGGCAAAGGCCGTAAGATTAGTCCTACCGCTGAGACCGACACTCAGGCTGAGAAAGCTCAAAAGGAATCCAAACCGAGGCAAAGGCAGAGAGGCCCCGCTACCTGGAATGGACTCGGCGCTCGTCTTAAGAGATTCTTAGTCACTCCTCTCTGGAGATGGTTCGTCACAGGGGAGTCTTCCAAGAAGAGAACCGAGGGATTCAAAGAGATGCGGCGCAGCTCAAAGCACGATAGGAGAGTGTGTGAGGACTGCAAATACTACGACTCTCTCGGCTGGGTGCCAATCGGATCTCTCCCTATGCCAGGAGTGGGGTGTAGGTGCCATGACCGCTGCCGGTGTGTGATCAAGTATAGGTAGCTATTGAAACCTGTCCCATGTTAGGGGTGGGTAAAACAACACTGTGAAGACCCGTCTAAGAAAAGACGGCAATTGATATCCTTTTCATCTTAGGAGAAAACACATGGCTGCACCTGTTTATGGGCGTCAGTATGTAAGATTTGCAGAAAGTTTCCAGGTCGCTCAAGGCACCGCCGTTAATGAATTCCGTGTGGTCGAACTGACCGCGGCTCCCGGCACCGTACCCCTGCTCGTTCAACAGTCCAACGGCGGCGAATCCGTGGGCGTGGCACAGTTCACGATGAACGACAACGTTCCCGCGACCGGTTTCGCAACCGACGAGACTCGCATGCTGACCGTGGCTACCTCCGGTCTGCTGCTAATTTCCGCCGAGGCCGGTGCTAACGTGCCCGTGGCCGCTGACATCGGTACCGCTCTCGAGGTGAACGCCAACGGTCAGGCAGTGACTAACGCTGCCGGCGCCGCTGTGACTGTCAACGGCACAACCCCGATCATCCGCGAAGTTCTCACCCAAGGCGGTGAGGATTACGTGCTCGTCAGCTTCAGCTAATTTCACCCTGGCATCTAACCTCTTGGGGTTGGTGTAAGTCCAGGGACAAACTATATCTTCTGCAGAAGGAGACTTAAAGTCAATGATGAATCGATAGGTTCCTTCGTGGAGTGATCCGCGTCGAACACCGGGTGAATTGCTGGAACTCTGAAAGGAGAATCAGCAGCGAAGCCACAGAGGGCTTAGGTTCTGTGGAACGTTCAACGACTAGGTGGATGAGTCCCAACAATAACTCCACCCAAGAGCGCCCGGCTCCCGATCAACTGCAAAGACGATCGGGATGATGATATAGTCTGAACTTACGGGAACAGTAACCGTAAGAAGTAAGAGCTAAACTCTCTTACGATAACACATTTGCTTCGTGACACCTACGGTGGTGTCGATTGTGAAAACGGTCCCGCTCTTTCGTAAGAAGGATGCGAGAACTGGGTGAATTGCTGGAACCCTGAAATGGGAATCAGCAGCCAAGTTTATCTCGGGTGTCTATTTGTAAAATAGATTGAGATAAAAAGGTTCAACGACTAGGAAGTGAGTGACCCAACAATAACCTTCCCACGAGCGCCCAGCTCCCCTGAGTACACAGAATTCATTTCATCTTTCCTTTATCGCAAAGAAAAACCAGAGGGGTATCACGAACTTCATCACATCATTTCAAGATGTCTTGGCGGTTCTGACGATACTTCAAACTTAGTTTGGCTTACTCCAATAGAGCACCTACAAGCGCATAAGCTGCTTATAGACGCTTTCCCAGAAGAAGTCAAACTTAAGCAAGCCTACTGGTTTATGTCTCATCTAGACGGACGAGAACTTTCTCCTCAAGAATACTTAGACCTACGAACAAAATGTTTAGACGGTCTAAAAACAAACTTAGGGAGAAATTTCTCTGAAGAATGGAGAAAAAACATAGGGAAAGCCCACAAGAACAAAACTATTTCTGAAGAGCATAAGAAACTTAATTCTAAGTTTATGAAGGCTCTGATGGAGAATGATCCGACCGCCCGAGAAAACTCTCGAAAGGGCGGACTAGCTACTGGCAAAATGCTATGGTGGCATAAAGAGGATCAAGTTACAAGATCTCATTCCTGTCCGGGTGACGGCTGGGAAAGAGGTAGAGGGCCCCAAGGAAAATATTTTGCCGCTAAAGGTGGCAAGATGTCTAAAGGAAAAACTCGCTGGTACCGAATTGCAGAAGACGGTATCGTAGAGAGAACCAGGAGTAAAGAATGTCCTGGAGATGGATGGATTAAAGGCGTATTCAAGGGATGATGATATAGTCTGAACTTACGGGAATGAAAACCGTAAGAAGTAAAAGCTAAACTCTTTTACGATAACATACTGCCTATTCTCACAACCCTGGCTCAGGGCTTCATGCTGCCCGAGACCAGCATCGCAAACTTCATTGCCCCTGTGGTGGACACCCCCACCCGCGCCGGTAAAATCCTGCGCTTCGGCAAGGAAGCCTTCGCTATCTCCGACTACCGTCGCGCCTACGGCACCAACATCCCCGCCGTTCAAAGCCGCTTCGACACCGACGCTTACGCTCTCGAGCAAGAAGTGATCGCTTGGGAACTTCCCGAGGAAGTGATCGAGAACGCCGGTGAGGGCCCTGCTCAAGTCGACCTGCGCGCCATTGAGACACGCAACGCGATGTCCCGCCTCATGAACAGCTACGAGGTGACCGTGTCCAATGCGGTGAGCACCACAGGTAACTACGAAGCCGGCAACATTGTCGCCGGTGGTACCCTGGGACTCGGTTACGCTAACTGGACCACCTACGATGCTAACGCCACCACGATCGGCATCTCCTCCGGTGGTGCTAGCTGGGGTGCAGCTGGCAACAACCCCATCTCCGACGTTCTCAACTGGAAGCGTGCCGTATCCAATCAGATCGGTATTCGTCCCAATGGCGCCGTAATCGGCACCGCTGTGTTCGACAGCCTGCTGACCAACGCCGCGATTCTGGATCGCATTCAGTTCACGACCGCCGACTCGATAGACGTGGACGTGCTCGCACGTTACTTCGGTCTCGAGCGCGGTATCCGCGTGGCTGAAGGTCGTCGTCTCGCCGATGACGGCACTCTGACTCCGGTGTTCCCCGAAAACGCCGTGCTGCTGTTCTACAGCCCGCTAAGCGCTTCCGATTCCGTGATGCCCGCAGGTGGTGCCAACGCCGCGACTCCCGCATTCGCTTACACCTACCAGCTGACCGGCACTCCCGCCGTTCGTCCTGAGTACTACATCCGTGAGCGTCGCGTGGTCCGTGCTGAGATCACCGTAGAGCGTGCCGTGAACATCACTGGCATGGGCTCCACTGGCGGTTTCGGTTCTGGCTTCTATATCAACGACGTGTTCGCTTGATCTCTCCTTTACATTCATACTCATAAGGAGAATCTCCAATGCCAGTCATCATTCCAATTCCAAAGTCAGCGTTCATCGTCACCATCTCCGGACTGGAGACGATCTGGACTCAGTTCTCTGGGATCGTGGATACGGCGGAGAGCGGACAGTATGCCAACGGCACCGGTAACCGCATCTACAAAGTTGTGGGTCCTCGCTCCGTGGACGACGTCACCCTCACCGCACCTTACGATCCCGCTCTCGCTCACGCGATCGAGCAGGTTTGGGCAGATTACAACTGCGAGTTCATCACCATCACGGTCCAACCGACGACATGTAACGGCGATAATAGCAACAGCACCCCCTACGTTCTCAGCGGCTGCCAGCTTCAACAGCTGACCGTGGCTGAGATGGACCGGGAGTCCGGCGACGTGGGCACCATCGAACTGGTGTTCACAGTCAATGACTGGACATATTCGTGAGGTACTTAGCCCCATAGTTGGTCCGCTTAAACTTATCCCTTCGGCCTCGCTTCGGCGGGGCTTTTTAGTGTGAGGGTAAAATTCGTAGAGAACCCCATCAGAAGTAAACTGTGAGTAAAACCCTGTTTGGGCCGGGAGTAATTGTCACGTCTCAGTGGCTAAATGGGGCCCGGGAACTAAAATTCGATGGCGCCGATACGGATTGGCACTTCTCCCCGATTAACGCGAACGACATTCAGCGCGGTGGAGACACGGGCTTAGATAGAGTCTTCATGACTCTCGAGACTGACCAAAGCTACGGGTCTACTCCGATCACCGGACGTAAGAGCTTTATGGGCCTCGTGCAGTTCGGGGACCAAGTCAACACTAACCCGGCGAGCGCTCCTCTCTTCTGGAGTACTAACGCTAAGTACAGTCAGGGAGGTTCGGGTCAGAGCTTTCTTGTGAAGTACGCTCAGTTAGACCAACAAGACACAATCACAAAACAAATTCTCAACGAAAGAATCAATAACTTTCCGGTCGTCGACGAAGGCTTCTTCTAATGCCGAACTACGCTCCTCTTCCTCCTATTGAGCTCGACCCGAGGAACGAGTCCGAGCTAGTCGCAGCCGCTGCCCAACGTGTGTATGAAACATCCGGGGCGACTATCAACGACTTCTCGAGCGGATCCCCGATCATGGCCCTATTGGAGGGTCAGGCTTTCGCTCAAGCCGAGCTTCTCTCATTCGCTAATTCCTTCCCGGAATCCGTTCTCGTCGAGTGGATCGGTCCATTTCTTGGTGCTCAACGACGCACGGGTGCCGGAAGTGTAGTTGATCTCACATTTGAGATCGCTCCTCGTAGTCAAGATTTCGTAATCTTTGCGGGATTTGAAGTTGCCACAGATCCCAACCTGACAGGAGGTGAATCCATCTCTTTTGTCACTACGGAATTGCTACGCATCCCACCCAACGAGACGACGGGTAAAGTCCAAGCCGTAGCCGTCCTCAAGGGCGTAAGAGGAAATGTCCCTAAGAATTCCATCATACGGCCTGTCACTTCCCTGGCCGGAGTCCTCGGTGTCACAAACGAGGAAGCGGCGGTAGGCGGACAGAACGTCGAGCTTCTCTCGGAAGTCAAAGAGAGATTCTTCACGCTCATCCGCCGTCGCAACCCCGTGTCCGCTGAGGACTGGGTCGACTTCTTCTCAGATGCACTCGGAGCCGGAGCCTCGGTGAACGTGCTCCCACGTCGTTCCGAAAAAGACGCTTTCCGCTACACGGAAGACTTCGTAAGTGGAACGCCCTCCGTTGCTTTCTTCCTCCTTAACCCAGACGGCACTCCACTCACTAGCGGTCAGCGCAGAGCACTTCAGAACCTTCTGCGTTTCTCTCTCCCCACAGAGTTCACAGGTACCGTCTACTCCATGGAAGTGGACGATGTCGACATCTCCCTGACACTCGATTACGACCCGAATAAGCCTTACGCCGCGGATCTCAGGGAGTTTACTCGTACGGTCCGGGACGATCTCTTTGGTATTCTCACACCCAACGCAGTCTTTCCGGTCAGTTACGAACCGAACGTCTCAGATGTTGAAGGCGCTTTAGCAACTGCTTTCTCTCTGACTCTGGGTACTACCTCGCGGTACATCGACCCAGACATCGCCTCTCTCACGGCGTACCACTCTCCACGTACGATCGCCGTGTCAGAGTTTGAGGTCACAGAACCGCAGCCTTTTGAGACTGGCACGGTCCTGAAGGCAGGAGACCTCGTGGTGAACTCCACGGGTACTCTTCCGGTCTACTATAACGTCGAGCAGGACTTCACGCCCGTCACTGGTACTAAGTCCTACCACTCCAACATTGGAGACTTGGACTTCCGCATCATCCGAGACCTTCAAGTTGGAGAGTACAGAGCCGGCGATGTCGTCGCTAACCTCAACGATCAGGACACGACTCTTCACGTCGTCCTAGTTGACTTCACCTTCAGCGGAAGAAGAACTCCCAGCACGCTCATCCTAGACGGTCTGCTGTCTGAGGCTAAGACGTTCTCAGATTATGTCGTCGGAGAGGGGATCACAGCGCTTAATGGCGCCGGAGCATACGATCCTCAGATCATCGCTTTCGAAAGAGAGGATCTTAATACCGAAGTGTTTGAGCCTCGCACTCCCACCGCTGTCCCTCTTAATCGTCGTCCCGGCTATCCCGTCTGGGTGGCTAAAAGAAACTTCACTCCTCTCTCAGACTTGACTAACTTAGGGACCGCTCAGAACGAGGGGTACATTGGGACACGTAGGATCCAAATCGAGCTTCTCACTCAGGGAGAATCCTACTCTTCCGGGGACTTCCTCTCCACTCCCGACCCAGAGCAGATCCTGACTGGGATTGTCTCCGAAGACGTATGTTACGCCGATCGTCTCACAGGGTTCAGAAAGGTCTACTTGGAAGTACTGACAGACTTCACTTTCGCTAAGAAGGAAGAGCAGACTTTCAAAGAAGCTGTGGATCTCCTCGTAGAGGCGGGTCTAGTGAAGGTGATCCAAGTCGTCGAGTACTTGGACTGCGCAGCTCGTCCCTTGTTTGCCAATAAGCAGTTTAGGTATAAGTCTAGGTTTGCTCTCGGAGAGTATGTCCGCTTCCGTTCTCGCGGCGGGTTTGATTCCTCCACTCTTGAGGATTGCTTCCTCCAGGCTTCTGAGTGTGACAATGTTACGCCAAGCTGTAAGAGACTTCTGGAGAGCAACCTTCCACTGCCTCGGTACTTCCAAGCTCTGGTAGATTTCACTCCGATCACAACGGACGTGAATGAGATGGTTGAGCAAGGACTCATCGTGGAAGTCGAGCCTAGCGTGTTCCGCTACGACTATACGATCTATGCTGGTTCCTCCATTCGTATCATCAACGCAGATCTTCTGACATCAATCCTCATCGACGAGGAACAAATAGAGACGAAAGGAGATCTTATCACGGGAGAGACTCTGAGAGTCTTAGGACCCGCCGGAGAGGACTACGGCACTTACTTCTGGAATTCCCAGAGGTGGGTCGAGGAAAGAGGCGGGATCCCGACTTTCAGAGAGATGTTCCGCTTCGCTCCGGGAGACGCAGCGGCTTTCCGCAACGGCTCTTCGGTTCGCGTGTACGAGGCTACCGAGCACGTAACTCCGCTTATGAACCTCGAGACCTACTTTGACAACGGCGTCTTCGTGAGGTCTGACAGAGCAGAGAACGTCCGATACTACGATCCATCGTACCGCTACGAGGATGTCATCCTTGACACGACGACTTACTCACAGAAGTTCTATCGTGTCACAAGATCTTTCACTCCTCCCGACACAACCACTTCATGGGCCGGAGTCCAACCAAACTCTCCGCGAGTTCAAGAGGTCTTCGGTAATCTCCTGAAGTTCACCGTGAAAGCCGAGGGAGCTGAGAGGATAATCTCGCGCTTAGGGCCATCCATCTCTACGTCCAAGTTAGGAATCACTAGCCTACGTGTCATCTCGAAAGCTAACGAGAAAGCAAGTTATAACTACGTCTGGGAAAGCACACTTACTTCTACGTCTCCTCTGGAGCTGTCTTACTCTCCGGATAAGACTCAGTTTAAGCCTGTGAACTATGGTGAAGGTACACTTGCCTTATGACGGAAGTTTTCCCTGAATCTTTGCTGGGTCCGATACAAGTAGCTCCTGCGTCTACGGGACTATCCCGATTTGACATCATTTCCGATGAGTCTCGAGAAGTTAAGAGATTACAGCCAGAACCTACGGTCTGGGGATATTCAAGCGGTCGACCAATTTACGACCGTCTTCCTGGAGTTTCTGAAGAATATCGTCTAGACTACTTCGGCGATGCTAAGACTGGCTTAGTTTACATCGATCCGCAATTCGGAAAGCTTTCCGGTCCCGGATCTTTGGAAGTAGGTCGATTGCCGGATGATGGATCCTTACTTGTCATTCAAAGCGGCACCATCACTTGGTCCTACGGGCAAATCCTAACCACGGGCTTAGCTATCGATCTCCGCTCCATTGTAGATGGCGGAGCCCAAGATGGTGTTTATCAGGTAGGGTACTACTTAAATTACACTCAACCTGAAAATCCTTCCTACGCCCTTTACCGCGTAGAAAACTACTCTCTTAGCAACACTCCATCCCTATATGAAGCATCTACGGAAGCCAACTACTTTCCGGTAGAGTACGCATTCTCGGAAGTTGATGACGGTAGCTGGAGACCCGACCCGGACGGAGCGACGGGAAATTACTTCACGGGATCTTCCATCACTGTGGATTTCACTCTCCCTGTCACGGCTGAAGAGTTCTTTCTCAACGGATCTTCAATCTCGACAGGGCGATGCGCTCTATACTCGTCTAACGACGCGATTGTCTGGACTCTCGACGATCAGAGATACTTTGACGGAAGCTGGAGATTTAACGTTTCACGTGATACTCCGGCTCGTTATTGGAGATTCTTCTTCTGGGATGGGATCGCGGATGTCACCGACATTCGCTACACCGGCGAGGCGCTCTATCCCAACCAGCGCCCTAGCGGCCCTGTGTCATCCGTGGAACCCTTTCTGGAGGATGATCAATTTGCCGAGATAAACCGTCCTTATATCCTCCTCGCTCAGATTGAGGTAAAAGATCAACAGGTAGTCACAGTCAACGACCTCCGCCGTCAGACCTCTACGAAATACGAACCCGTAGCGAAGTGGCTTACGGACTTTCAAGATACAAGCCTTCGTTCTCTCGTTACTGATATAGCGGAGTACGCAACTAAATACATGGCTCCGCCAACGGCGGCGGAAGATATGTATCTCGAGCTCTCTTCGGAGACCTTTCTGCTTGAGTCGGAGATCCAGAGAGCAGAGATCATCTTCCCAGATTACGTCGAGCTTGAGCCCGGCTGGGAAGTCATCTTAGACGCCGAACTTCAAGATGACCCTCTCGCTCGTACGGTCAGGTCCGACCCGGGCGGAGTAGACATCTTCGCAGACGCCGTAACTTTCTACCGCTCCAACTCTTCGGTTAAGCCGTCAGAGATTATCTTCCTCTCCGAGCCCGCGGAGGACGAAGACCTTGCCACGAAGTTTTACGTGGACTTTAAGCTGATCCCATCACTTGACAATGGCAGATACTAGAGTCTCAGGAGCCCAAGTACAGATCACCGGCACTCTCGATATGAGAGGGAATCGCATCACCGGGCTCGAGCCTGATGTCAACGTCTATCCCAACGCGGATGATGACGGAGCTACTAAAGCCTACGTGGACTATCAGAGGCAGTTGATAGAATCCGCGCTTCCCGCTCTTGCTAACAACGGCACTTACTGAGAGTTATGCCACGTCCTATATTTGACAAGGAGCAGTATGAGCTGAGAGGCCATCTGCCAGAGGTCTTTACAGATAAGCAGAAGGAAACTCTCAACAAAGTTCTCTCCCGAGTCAACGGGCAGTTGGATTGGAATGCCCAACTCCTCGGCTTCAACGGAGACGGATACTGGGGCAAGCGCATCCAGACGACGGACGGTTCATATAAGTGGAAAGGACTGCCTCAGACGGTGTCTGAGAAGAGAGCGGTCCAAGTCGGTACGTTTGGTGTATATGACAAAGATAAGCCGTACGAAGATAGGCCAGCACCGTTCCGTCGGGACGAGGTAAGAGCCTCGGCTGACTTTCTCTTCCACGTCTTCGAGAAGGATGGGAGAGTCGGCTTAGTACCGCTAGGCCAGCCCGAGGAACTGCTATACTCCGAGACCCCGGTGTTGATCTCCGGAGGAGAGTACATCTTTGACGGCCTCGTGGACGCGAGGACTACGAACGAGACTGACTCTTCCCTGTTTGTCACTCAGGACCTCGCTCAGGGGATCACTTCGGTCCGCCTACTCGACGCGGCTCCGTCTGGCATCCAAATCTTCTTGGACGGCTCAGACGCTAAGCCGTTCCTCTTCTTTGTCGAGGAGTGGAGTGACATCTCCGACTGGACTTCCCAGCAGCTCCTGTCACAGTTCTTCGGAGTCTGGGGCAACAAAGGTAATCATATCTCCGCACACTTCCTTCTTGATGCTCTTGACGTTCACGGCTTCAGCGAGGAAGAAGGTCTCAGCCTTGACGACATTCTCTCTCAGCTGACGATCGTCGACCTCCTAAACATGGTCGGTCTGAAACCCGGACCGGCCACTGCTTATCTTACCGATCACTACAACTTTAAGGTAGAGGACTGTGACGAGCTGTACCAACCCACAGTCTCTCTGGAAACGAAGATCATTCGCCTGGAGACTCAGAATCTTGAGCAGCTTCTCTTAGAGAACGGGCAGGAGCTGTCCATCGATGACGGTCCGTGCACCACGGAAGTCTTTGTAGGCCTTGGACTCGAGACTGACGGGCCCGAAGAGTCTACGACGATCACGGACAACGGAACTTTCGAGGCGCTGATCACCAACCCTCCCGTAGACTTCCTAGACAACGGAGACTACCCGAGCACGGCTACATCAACGATCGAGGACGTCGGGATATTCAACCAGGGCAGAGCCGAGCTCTTTACTGAGAGGGATGATGCGATTACCATCGATGACCGCTCGATGGACCTCAGCGAGTGTTACGAGCCGCCCGACGCAGAGTTCGGAGTATGCGAGACACCGAACTATGTCCTCACTCTGAGGCAGTACTTTGATTCCGAACCGAACGAGATAGCGACCGATCCGGGACCAGAGACGAGTATCCCGATCGGGTGCAACGGCGTTCAATTTCTATTCCCACCGACCTGCTTCATCGACAACGGCGAGTACCCTTCGATCCTTGGGCAGTTCTACCTAGACGGTGGAGACTACGACTTCCCAATCATCTTCACCAACTCGGTAGGAGACGGTCTGTACGATCGAGATCCTTTCTCCGTCTGTGATGGCCTCCCTGAGGATTACGAGAGGACCATTGACTTCGATGATCTCGTCGTAGACGTAGCGGGAGAAGCGGGAGCGACTCTGTACACGGACGCGGGAGTTGGGAACGAGATCCTCATCGCGGCGTCAGGGACTGATGCTGACGGGTATGACGGGGATACTATCGCTTTTGACGGACTCGAGCTATCAGAACTGTCCTTTGAGTACGAAGCTAAGACGACTTACGGCGAGACTCGTTTCCCGTGCGTAGAGTGGATCTTTGACCCATCACTCGACAATTCCACCTACTTCCCGATCCCCGCTGAAGCCGCCTGGATGGGTACGGACGACGGAGAGTACGATAGGTTAGTAGGATCTCGCGCTTTCGTAGGACAGACCGATCTCGACTGTGTTAGCGGAGGGGTGATCGACGGTTTCCTCTCGTTTGATGACGGGGTGTTTGACGAGATTGTAGTACCCAACTGCGATTACGAGAGCAGCATCCCGCCTAACTGTGAATTTGTTGATGGAGGATTGTACCAACCCGGCATCAATCCTCTCCGACCGCCCCTGAGCAATACGGAGTGCGGAGCGGAGTGCGGAACTCTTGACGGTGGGGAATACGTGTACGGCGCAGACCCAGGAAAAGACGCCGTCCTTATCTATGGAGGCATAATTGACACTTGCACTCTTTATGACAATTCAGAGTACGACTTAGTCCAACCTCCAGGCCTTATTTGCATCGCTTACAACAACGGGTCTTTTGCCGGAGGATCTCTTCCCCCAATTGACTGTGTTGTCCAAGACAATAGCACCTTTATATCTAGCACTCCCTACTCAGAACCCCCAATTGATGACGGGTTTTTCTCCACGGGTGCAGTCACAGTGCTCATTGAGCTTACTACGGAGTCTTTGCTAGAGATAACGACTGAGGGTGATGATAGCATTGCGGTAGACCCAGCCATTCTCATTCCGATCACAGAGCCACTAAACTGCATCCCGTGTGTCTCTGGCGACAGCCCGGATCCCATCGAGGTTGCTTGCACTCTCGACAATGGCCGCATCGAAACCACACCGCTCCCCACCGAAGACAAGGACAGTGGCTATTACGATAAGGAAATAGATCCCTTCTGCGAACCATGCTTTGACCCAGGCAATCCGGAAGTCTTTCCGTGCCCGGTGGAGCCGATCAGAGTTCGTCTCGACCAGCTCATCTTCTCCGCTCCGGCTTGGCGCATGCGCCCGTCGGTGACTCACTCTCTGCATCCGCTCAGGATCTGGAAGAACCGAGTGCTCAACGTCTCCGATCCCGGGCTGGATAATGCTTTTGTCAATCCGCTCATCGCGGACGAGAACACCGGCCCAGACGATGTGGCATCGTATCGCCAGCACGTTCGTCTGCCGGTGGACTACCAGCGGAACGGGAAGTTCTGGAACCGCGCCGAGAGTGTCATGGCTAACCAAGCCTACTTCTCGCGCTTGCTTCCGCCTTCTTATACCAATCTGCCAGTCACGGACGTCCTCCCACTCCTCTACGACGAGGTGTACGACGAGCCTCCGCAAGACTTTGACGACTATGCGACTTTCTACGTGGAGGACTTCCTTATCTCCACGACGGAAAAGTCCGATACATTCCTACAGGATGGGTTCGAGGATGCAGTGCTCTCATTTGAGGCTCCTGATTCTTCTTCCCCACTCACTCTGTCGGCTGTGCTGGATTACGACGGGTACCAGGAGAGAAAGCTCAATCCCGACGGCACTCGCCCAGGCTCTTACTTTAAGTTCAGTGACCGCGGAGAGAGACTCACCGGCTTCCTCGACACTGACGTTGAGACGTTCCGACTCCGTCCTAACGACTCTACGGAACCCCAAGTCAATGATGCTCCGTCTCTAATCATCCCGAATATCGAATTTCCAGACGATCCGGACGAAGCCTCGTTCACAAACTACACAGTCTCCTACGCTTACTTTGTCGCCGATCTTTCGGCGGCGGACGACCCGGTGTTCGACCCGGCGAAATTCTTCTGTCACCGCGAGAAGGTCATTTGCAAGCCTGAGATCTCTAATGAGTCTATCACCACGGAGGGCGGCTTTGAGATCTTGACACAAGACTTCGAAGGAATTGTCACGCCGTCTCCCGCCAAGCTCGTAGAGGTCCCGTTCATCACGAGGTCTCGTTATCTATTCCATAGCGACGAAATTCCCTTATGCAAGGGGCCAGTGCTGTACGGACAAGCCTAAGGTAAAATCTAGCTACACATCACAAGCACCATGACAGAATCATACGGAAGTGGCTTCGGCTTTGGGTCTTACGTCAAGGAAGAACCCGCCGAGGATCTTATCACCCACGAGATGATGGAGGAGCCCGCGAGCGAGGACTTAGAGGAGTTTGTAGCGGAAGTTCCCGCGCCCGCCCCGGAACCCGCCGTCGCGCCAAAGGCTTCTGCTGCTCCCGTCTCTAAGTACGAGATCTCTCAGCGCCCGCTACGCGCGAAGAAGCATCGCTGATAGGACATAACTAGAGGGAACATGTCAACAAATCACAACGTAGACCAACTCGCCGGAGTCCTCCTCAGATCGTTCCGTGGTGCTCAGCAGGCCGCTAATCTTAGCGGTCAGATGATGAACACCTACGGGACAGTCATTGACGTGGAAGATCCCGAAGAACTCGGGCGTGTGAGGCTCATCCTCGATGAAGTCAATCCTGAGTTTCTCCAAGGGAAAGACTTCGATCAAGCGGGAGAACCGACCGAGACGGACTGGATCTATCCGATCGTTCCTCTCAAAGGAAAGCAGCCTCAAGCTCTCGTAGACAAGAAGGCACGGGTTCCTATTGTCCCTCGCAACGGAGATCCCAACCGCCTTAACTTTGGCGACCCAATCTTCGACCCTAACGAGTTCGAGAAAGCCGAGCAGCCCATGAACTCGGCTATGACTCGTTTGTCGGTGTATCCCTCCGGAGAACTTCCGCCTCCAACGGAGGAGAATATCGGGTGCATGTGTATTGAGGAGGGAGGACCATGCGGCAGCGATTGGTTGTGTGTTTGTCTTAAAAGAAGGGGGACTTACTTTTGGGTGAGACACATTGATCTTAACCACATTCATCAGGATCAAGACGACGGGCGACAGCCACCCGACTCAGACGGAGACGGAGAGCAACCCGTGGATGAAGGAACGATTTGGGATAAAGTTGCTCCTACAACTGATGAAGCCTACTCATATCAAAGCTATAACCCACTTGACTCAGACTGGTTTGGAGGAGCCTAACTATGTCTTCAATTAATGGAAACAAGTTCAATACGCCGCAATTTAACACTAATGATGAATTAGGATGCGGAAGTTCGGTGCCTGGCGCTCCAACAGTAAAAGAACAAGCTAGATCGACAATTTTTTGTAAAGACGTAACCATCAATGGATCTCTCACAGTAAAAACTTCATGTGAGATCATTCCCGCCGCCATTGGTGTTGGGGGACAAACTTTTGTTCCAACAGTCATACAAACAATTTCTGGACCCCATCTCGTTCTTGCGGTTTACTGAGGGTAAAACACACAAAGGAAGGATAGTCAACATGGGAATTTCCGTCCAAGCTCTGACATTTCAGTACTTTCGGGCGAGAAGCCTGGGAAACGCTGATCTTGTGAATGGGCTTTTGGCGGAGATTCGTAAGACCTACCCAACTTTTCTCGTAAAGCCGCCCGATCCGGCTCAAGTATTCACTGAATACTACAATCCGGAAGTGCAAGAAGAAACTCAGGATCTTCTTCTCACCACGAGATACACGGTTGAGTTGGGGACATTTTGATGTTGACTTACGATCCCGACGATACGACTACCCGAAAGGTTTCTTGGTGGGAAGAGATCGGTGATGAGGGTCCTAAGCCGTACAATCCCAAGTCTTGGACCTACGCCCTGTCCGAGGACACCCTATTTGAGACCGTCGGAACCGAGACTCTGGAGAGAAAATTCGTTACCGTTCTCGTGTACGACTCTCTGGAATCTTTTCCGGGGATACTCAGCTCTATCCTCCAGCCTATCGGCCTCCTCGGGACTGACCCAGCCACGTCTGATGCCGTCACGGACCCTGACGAGGACTTCATTGAACTCACTCGGATCACCACTCAGAACGATGACGTTCCTCCTGGTGTCCTCCTAGGCTCTGTCTCTTACGAAACCTTCAACGGTGTCCTTACGATCACCAACTGGGAACACCTCAACTGGGGAGACGACGCTCCAATCCTCATGGGTGTGAAGACTCTCCTTGGGCAGGTTCCGGGAGACATCACGGAAATCAGAGTCCTAGATCCTCCTCACGCTTTCTGGACCTCCCTGGGCTTCAATCCCGACTACAAGGGAGATCCCTACCTGCACATCCACCTGTAAGACATGGCGGCACCGCAGCTACTCGAGTTTACCATAAAGGAGCAGTCCAAGGGCGTTCTCGTCTTTGATCAGACTCTGGACGATACGATTGATGTGCCAGTCACGTCTTTCACGATCAACTACGGGAAGATCCCAGTAACCGACCGAGCCTACTCTGAGACGAACGAGATCACTCTCACGTTCGGGAAGAACGTTAAGCTGGGTGACAAGGTCTTCGTCAACTACACTCCTCCTACGGACATTAACCGAGCTCTCAGAGCCCCAGTCAGGTCTGGTGCCTCCGTCGCTACGATCCGTCGTAATGCGGTTCGCGCGTTCTTTAAGGTCCAAGCAAAGAATCTTCAGAAGCCGGCTGAGGAGCAACTAGGTTGGAATGAGATGTCCAACCTCGGTGCTTACGCGAGCGGAGAAGCTTACTCTCGGCGAGATCGTTCCGCGGACCCAAGATCGGCAACTTCGGACGACTTCATCATGGCCTACGGACTGAAGGAAGCGATCCAGATCACAAACATTGACGATGCGGACGCCGCTCAACCGAACGTCGTACGTCTGGAGATGGCGATCCAGGACGCTTGCGCGCTGATCGACTCTTACATCAACCAGTCCACCAAAGCGGGGAAGCTGCTCGTCAGCTCCAACCGTCGCCGAACCTCTCTGATCATCGCGAGGTACTACCTCGACACGGTGAGACGCCGGGAGGACATCTTAAAGGACTACGAGAGAGCGATCAAGGAGCTCGAGGCCGCCACCACTTACAACCCCGCCGTCCGTCCGGACGGGGAGATGGCGATCAATTCTAGAGCGGGACTCCTCCGTTCTTGGCGCACCCCACAATACTACAACGGCGTCAGCGGCAAGGGACTCAGCGGCTGGTGGAGCGACACCGGCGGCGATCGCGTGCCGGACTACCGTTGGGACTTCTTCAACGCTGAGAACAACAACGATGAGCCGAACTGGGGTGATTTCGGGGACGAGGCCTACCTCCCTCAGCAACCCGCGGACGACGGCGCTATTATCACATCTGGCAACTCCTCTAGCTCCTGACAATGGCACTCTCTTTCCCCACATCCCCCACTCTCAACCAGATCTACACGGTCGGAGACCAGTCCTGGAAGTGGAACGGAACTTCCTGGGAGGCGGTAGCTTCCGCGGAAGTCTCTCCTCCGGTCTACATCAACTCTCTCCCTCCTACAGCTCCTCAAGCCGGATACTTGTGGTGGGATTCCGACACCGGAGAACTCTACGTCTATTATCAGGGAGCGTGGGTCACGGCTACTGTCCCTCCTGTCGCTTCCTCTCTTGATTCCGACGCTGTCGTGGACGCTCTCGTCAGCGAACTTACCGAATATGCTGATCAGGCCGCTGCGATAGCCGGTGGCGTTCCTACAGGGGGACTTTACAAAGTTTCCGGTTCCGCCATCTCATCCATCCGTGCTGTAGTCTAATGTCAGAGCCCAGATTCGTATCAAACCGTCTTATCAGCTTCGTCGACGGGAGCGGGGACGCTAAGATCGCCTCGACCGCAGATCCCCTTCCGGTAAATATCGGCAGCGCGACGCTAAGCGTGACTGCTGATGGCGTTGAAATTAAAAACGATAGCGGCAACCCGATCCCCACGCTTACCGGCCTGGAGATCCCTGCACATGACTATATCAACCTGAGCTACATAAGAATGACCGCAGGGACTATGCCCTGGTCGAGGAAGAGGACGCTCTCACCATTCGCAACAACAAGACGGGCAGGGTGTACAACACCATGATGATGGAGCGCAAAGTCTAATGCGATTAGACAGCATTACGAAGATCGAGCGCTACATGTCCAACGCGCTCTTGTCCTCCACTCTCGTTCCCCTCGGTGTCAATGTGGTAAGACTCGCGGACGTCTCTGACGAGGAGGGCATCCTCCAAATGGTGAACTCGATGGTGGTGCGCTATACGGGTTCCTCCGTGCAGACGATTCGTCAGGCTCCTCTGACCATGGAGCGCACGATGACATTCGAGGTCAATATCGCTTCCCAATCGTATCTCTCTCAGTCAGGGCACGACTTTGCCGTGCAATTGCTCGCGGCCAGTCACGAGACTCTGGTTAACACAGTCCCCTGTAACACGGGCGTAGAAATCGTCGAACCCTTTCACCTTGTAAGAGAAAGTTTCACCGGACTCACAGACTCCTCGCACTACACCTACACGCAAGTGTGGCAGATCGTAGTGCAGGACTACTACCGCGGTATCGCCATCGACCCATGCGTCGCTCGGGGGGACTGCTCTAAGCTCTTCCCGCAGAACGTTCTTGCCACTCTGCAACCCGGGCAAGCTGTACGAGACAGCATCATCCTCGACCCGGTGCTACCTCCCCCCAACGATACAATCGACTACGATCCGTCCTACAGCGGTGTGCTTTTCAACGACGACGGAGACTTGGTCTACAAGTGGGATCCTTCTCAGGTCTTTATGACCAAAGCGGAAATCGACGCGAAGTACGTGAAGGTTCCGACTGGGACTCTCGATACGAGTGGACGCTTCGAGGTCATCAGCATTAAGGACTCAGATGGGAACTCCATCCGCTCTTACTTCGGCGTGGACACGGGTAACCGCTTGCTGCAGTTGACTAACGGTCTGATTCGCATCTTGGGAGAGAGTTACGTTCCAGAGACTCCCGGAAACACCGAGGAGTTCTCAGCTTCGAGCCTCCCAGTCACAGCTTACGGCCAGGTGATCACTCAGCAGGCTCTGCTGTACACCGACCCCTCCGACCCGGACACCGCTACCGCTCGCGTGAAGTACGGAGCCATCTTCCCAGCTTCCGCAGGAGTAAAGCTGACAATAGAAGGAGAGACCTACATAAGAGTAGGTAACACCCCTCTGGGGAGAGCTTGGATCAAGGCCAGCGAGTTCCAGTTCTTCCGCCCGGACCAGTACCTACCAGGAATCTCCGAGGAAGAGACTCTCGAGGAGTACGGCACCGGAGAGGGGTAAAAGTCCACCATGCGCATAGTAGCAGGGGCGGGAGTGGATCTCTCCGACTTCAGTTCCCAGATCGACGCTGAAAAGTACAGGCGGCTTAAGAAGACGCACATACGACTTCTGTCACAGCAAGTCCCAGAATCCTTCCTCGATAAGTTTGAGGACGAGGAGACTGCCTTGTCCGAACTGCTTGACGCGATCTACGGGACCATGGACCAAGAGGAGGAGAGCTATGATTGACCCGTCTAGGCGTGATCTTCTTTGGAAGGAGTACTACAGAGCGCTTCACAACGGTGACAGGCAGAAAGCGCAGGCGCTCTTGAAGCAGATCCACAGCCCACCCACTACGGTGCGAAACAACGCTAACACGAGAGGCCGCGGGTGCTCCCGCTGCAGGAGAAGTTTCTAACATGGCTGAAGATCGTAACGAGCGGATCATCGCTCAAAAGTCCAAGCTGGCCGAAAAAGTCCTCAAGGTCGCGGAGCAAGCTCTCGGAGACATCGAAGCTACGATGGGTGAGGCTCCGTTAAGGGACCTCGTGCAAGTATTTAACTCAAGTCTCAAAGCTCATCGAGATCTCCTTAGTGATATAATCTCTATTCAAGAGACAGAGTCTAAGCAGGAAAAAGAGCTCGCTAAAGAATATAGTGGACGTGTCGATGAACTTATTAAGAAACTTTCCCAAGGTAACGCCAAAGAAGACTGATGGAGCCTAGAATCTACACGTACAAAATCACATTTGTTGGCTCAGACTACTTTTACTTCGGTGTTCATAAAGAGAAATTCTTTGATGAAGAGTATTGGGGCAGTCCTATAACTCATAGGGCAAAGTGGGATGAATATGTCCCACAAAAAGAGATTCTAAAAGTCTTTTCATCTTGGGAAGATGCAAGAAAAGCTGAGACAGAGCTGATAAAGCCTCATTTGAACAATCCTCTGTGCTTGAACGAGAATTGCGGAGGCTTCTATTCTCTTGCAGTCATTAGAGAAGCTGGGAGAAAGGGAGGGCTTAAGACAGCTTCTATTCCCGGTCATATGACAAAAGCTGCTAAGGCCTCTGGTAAAGTGTGGACGGAAAGGAAGAGAGAAGCATGCAGAAGAAATGCGGATAAAAGCCGTAAGATACAAAAAGAGAAAAAGCTTCAAATCTACGGAGATTGGGAGTACTTCCGTAGGAAGGGAAGACTGACAAGATACGGCGTATTGATAGACGGGGAGAGGATCCCAGCGGACAGCCTTTCGGAGACTTTTAAAGAATATCATCTCCATTACGGAGTTCAAAGAGGTGGGTACACGAACCCAAGATAAAGATGAGGCCTATCATTAGCCATGTCTCTCAACTAGAAGAGTTTTCTTCCTGGAGAGTCTATAAGAGAGGGCTCCAAGAACTCACGGTCATGGAGGCCCCGAAAAGTATCATCTTAGACTATAAGTATAGAGCAGCAAGAAGTTGCTTTTTAGCCTTCTCTGATCTTATGCTTGATGGGAAGTTAGTGGTGGAGCCATTTCATGAAATCATAGCTTCTGGGTTTGAAGATGTGGCGGAATGGCGCTATCAACGCTTTATCGTTTCTTGCCCGCCTCGTTCTGGGAAGTCTATGCTCTCTCAACTCTTTGTAGCATGGCTACTTGGGAGAGATCAACAGACCCAGCACATCATTGCTTCGTACGGGCAGCAGCTCTCCAACAAGTTTCATAGAGGGATCTTTGGGTACTTAAGGCATAAATATTTTACGAAAGTATTCCCAGAGTGGCAGGGCTTTATCCCAGATGAAAAGTATGGGATAAGAGGAGGGGGATACATCCTAGCTACTTCAGTGGGAGGAGTTCTTACAGGCTTCACGGCGGGTACACCTGCGATGGACAGTCCCGGAGTTGGGGCCCTCGTTATTGATGACCCACTGAAGGGGTCTGATTCTAGAGCCGCTTTAGAAGGTCTTGAGACTTTCTGGGGTGAACAAGCTTCCACACGCCGCACCAACCGCTGGGCGCAAATACTCATCGGCACGCGCTTCCATGAAAGAGACCTTCACGGGATTCTCATGGACGGCGACGGGATGTATGATGAGGTGGAGAATCCGACGGGCTGGCGTTGGATCAACATCCCCGGGATCTGCGAGAACGAGTCTACAGACCCTCTAGGCCGTAAGAACGGAGAGTCTCACTGGCCATCAAACCCCGTCTTCACGACGGACATGCTCTTGTCGCAAAAGCGCGCGATGGGAAGCAGTAAGTTCGCCGCGTTGTACCAAGGGACTCCGACGGCTCAGGAAGGCTCTATTGTCAAGGCCGGGTGGGTCCAAGTCATAGACCCAGACGAGTGTCCGGAGTTTGACATCACCTACCTATCACTCGACACGGCGTTCTCCGAGAGGCAACAGGCTGACGAGAGTGTGATATGCGTAGCGGGATTTAGTCGCAAAGATCCTGACAACATCTACATCCGAGAGCTTGTGCACGGGAGATGGGGATTCCCAGACCTCATGGCCATGGTGGAGCAGACTCAGAAGTATTATGGCGCACGCTTCATGACGATCGAGCAAGCCGCTTCTGGGCAATCACTCATTCAGGTGCTGGAACGCGAGAGCAAGATCCAAGTCCATCCGTTTAAGCCTCTGAAGTCCAAGACGATCCGACTCCAGACGATATGCCCGCTCTTTGAAGCCAAACGAGTGAAGTTCGTAGATGGGGCGTGGGTTCAGGACTTCATCAAGGAACTCACAGCGTTCCCTCACGTCCCTCATGATGACCGTACAGACTCCGTCGTCTGGGCGTGTACCTACTACATGTTCCATCTTGACGGGGGAGGAGCGGAGCTTAACGACGCTCTGAGGAGTAGCTTAGGCAGGAGCTCGGGTCGTAAAGATCTGATGAAAGAGTTCGGAGAGATGAAGACTGGGAGGAGGAGAGAGTTGCTCACACCTGCGGAGAGCAGCCTATTCTTCGGTAAGGGGAGAGGAGGGAGACAGGATATACGTTACGATGTAGGCATTGACTAGGAGAGAGGACACTGTGAGGAGAGGACACTTACGGCTCTCTTACTCTCCTCACGGACTCTCCGGGTAAAACTCTCGAGTCCAAAGCTCTCGAGCCATGGATACTACATCAAGCGGGAATGGAGGTGATTCGCATGATCGCCTAAGAGTTGTCCGAGTCGACACCCAAACCTTCAATTCCGTTAACATAATGCCAGCCTGCAAAGAGCGTCGTAAAGAACGTCGGGCCCGAGAAGCTGCGATGTTGAGCGACGTCCACCGCAACACGATGGATCTGCTCCCGTTCAATCCTCTGACTGACCGTCAAGATGATCTGTGGGAAGCAATCAACCACCATACTGTGACCATAGCCGTTGGTCCAAGTGGAGTTGGTAAAACTCTTGTCGCTCTTCACTGGGGACTTGAGGCACTCAGGAAAAACTTGATCAATAAGGTGTTCTACCTTCGTTCTGACGTTGGAGTTATGCACCAAAGAGGCCGTGGTGCTCTTCCTGGAACTATGGAAGAAAAGATGGCCCCGTTAGTAGGTCCGGTGTTTGATAATCTCTCAGTGATCATGCGCTCTCAGGGTGCAGCTGAGTACCTAATGAACAAGAAACTCATTGAGCCAATCCTGCTGGAGGACATTCGAGGACGAAGCTTTGCGGATAGTCTAATCATCTTTGATGAGGCTCAAAACAGTACTATCCATAATGTCAAGACTGTTTTGACTCGAGTTTCTGAAAACTCTAGAGTTGTAGTCACTGGTGATACTAAGCAGGTTGATCTTGAGGTTTTCAACTCAGACAACGGCCTCTTAGACGCTTATCACCGGTTGGCAAACATTGATGAAGTGGCTCGAGTGAGGTTTACACGAGAAGATGTAGTGAGAAACTCCGTGATCGGCAAAATCCTTAGCAGGTACGAAGACTAATGAAGAAGGAGTCTAGCCTAGTCAAAGTTGATCGTAGACACTATAGGGCTATAGCTCAAGAGAACTGGGGTCTTACGGATCAGCAGATGAAAGGGATGCACGTTCACCATCGCATCCCTCAAAGTCAAGGTGGAACTAATGACCCAAGCAATCTGTACGTTTGCTCTCCAAGTTTTCACGCTCATGTTTGGCATGGCAAAGACTCCTATCTTCCCTTAGTGGAAGCAGCAATGAAGGGCGGAGAAAGAGGAAGTTTAGCCTTAATGGAAAAGATCAAGGAGGCAAAAAGTAAAGGCTTGATGTGGAAACCAGCTCAAGAACGAGCGAGGAAAATGCACGATAAGCACAGGGGGACGCCAGAGTATTCTGATTCTCAGGCGATAAAGGCTCAAAGAGCCGCGGCTTCAAAGAGGAAGCATTGGACCGAGGGGGAGTATGAGGCGGCATGGGGAGAGTATCTTAGCGGGCATTCCACGGGATATCGCATAGCTAAAGCTCTAGGAAAGAAGAAATGGAAAACGTACGGGAACATGGTTAAGCTTTTGTCTTTGGGGTACTCGTTCGAGCAAATTGTTGATCCAGACTTGTACGTTGCTGAGTCCATAAGACTTAAGAACTCCTCAGTCTTTCACGTCTTAGCTAGATACGACGATTGAAACTCCTCATAGTAGTTTGGCCCAGGGAGGCCCGGGCTTTTTAGTGTATAATTGAAATGGGTAAAACCCAAAAGAGGAACCCATTCCTATTAAAGCAGACTCATGCGGAAAGACCGTTTCACAGACGAAGCGTTGGCCGCCGCCAAAGCCCTCGCCGAACTCAAGTACTCGGAGAATCCCGAGGACCAACTGGCCTACGCCGAGGCCTACGACTTCGCCCGCTGTCAGCGCCCCGACGGTAGCTTCTACGGAACTGGCGGTCAGTGCCGCAAGGGCAAGGAGGCTGGGGCGAAAGAGATGACCCCCACCGAGAAGCTCAAGCAGGGCGCGGCCAGCAACCCAGCCGTCATGCGCCGCGAAAAGGACAAGGCCACCGCTGCCGCTAAGACCAAGGGGATGTTCGAGCGAGCAGCTCAGCGCCGTGCTGGCGACGAGAAGACGCTAAGTGAGCTCGAGGCTATCAAAAAAGAAGCGTCTAAAGACTCTCGCACAATCCTCAGAGTCGTCGAAAGAGGGAGTGGTGGCGAAGGAAAGCTTATGCCGGCCGTGAAAAGCTCCATTGCGAGAGCAGAAGAGCAGGGGGGTCAGGCTAAGATCAATGCTGACAACATCAAAAAGCTCTTGAAAAAGCGTAGAGATCAAGGCGGAATCCTTGATAGTTACGACAGAAAAGAGTTAGTGGGATGGATGCGAGCACTAGCTTATACTAGTAACTCTCAGGCAAAAGCCGACTTCGCTCGTGCGAAGAAGATGGAGCGCATGTAGATGAGCCGCTCAAAAAGTTGAAGTTCGTCGCATCGACAAGATCATCAAGGAGCGTGGGTAACCCGCTTAGATGGTTTAAAATAGGCTTAATTACCTCAGACCCGTGAAACCCCAAGGCACCTTTAAACCCGAATCCATCGAGCAGCTCTATGCGGCTTACGCTGAAAAGCACGGTGCTTCAGACAGTTACGACGAGAGCGCCCAGAGCTTCTCCGAAGCGTACGACTTCACCACCTGCGAACGCCCTGACGGCTCCAAGTACGGCACTGGAGGCCAGTGTCGCAAGGGCAAAGAGGTGAGCCCTGAGGATCTCGGTGTGAAGCCTCCCAAGGGTGGCGCAGGGCCTATGAGTTCCTCCGCATTGGCCGAGGTCAAAGAAGCCGCTAAGTCGGAAGCTTACTCGTGGGGAGACACACACGACAAACTCTTTGACAAGGTGTACGCTAAAGCGGAGACCACAGCTCACCTCGGAAAGATCCACAAAGCTGTGATGAAGGCCGTGGATGAAGGAGATATTGACGCCAAGGAGGGGACACTCAAGATCATCAAAAAGGCCATGGGGGACCGCCTTAAGGTGGAGATGCGGAGCGGCCAAGGTGCTAAGCGCGAGGCTGAACTCGCTAATATGACTCCTGAGCAACGCCGCAGAGCGATGACTGAGGAAGCCATTAAGAGAGGGATCAAAAACAAAGTCGTGAGAGCGCGATGATTGGCGGACATTTCAGCGAAGAGGCTCTCGAGTGGGCCGAGAATCCGGAGTGGGCGGAGAAGTATGCTAACATAGACTTCCGCCCTCCCCAGTCCGTGGCTGATGCCGCCGCTCGCGGTCTCGCTCTGCGCAAACAAGTGGGACGCGGTGGACTGTCGACTAAGGAGGCCGGGAAAGCCGGGATCGGAAGCGGAGTGGCTCGAGCCGCCTCGCTGAAGAACCGTCAGAAACTCTCTCCCGGGACGATTGGTCGCATGGTCAGCTTCTTCGCTCGTCACTCCGCCTACAAGAAGAACCACACTACCAACCCACCCTCCGCTTCAAAAGTTTCTTGGGAGTTATGGGGAGGCGATGCCGGCAAAGCCTGGGCAGAGAAGATCAAGGGACAGATGAACAGAGCCGACGAACAATGAAAAGACTTTATTCAACATTTTCAGAGCAAGCTTTAGAAGTCCTTGACTTTGCAAGATGTCAGCGCTCAGACGGGAGCTTTTACGGAACCTCTGGACAATGCCGTAAAGGCAAGGAGGTCGGCCCCAGAGAGATTAAAGAGTTGCAGGCTAAAGCAAAAGCTGGAGACTCCGGGGCAAAGAAAGCACTTGAGAAACTTTCTAGGACGGAGGACCCAGAAAAACCTGGGCTCAAACCGTCAGCAACTCAAGAGGCCTCTAGCGCGATCAAGCCCGCTCCAAAGCCCGTAAAAAGCCAAAAGAAGCCTGAGCAAGGTAGGGCTGAGGATGAGAAGAAAGACGGAGAGCTTGGTGAAAAGAGTAAAAAAGCACGTAGGAACTTAAATAGAGAGGAACAAAAGGTAAAAGAGGAGACGGATGGTTCTGACGCTGAGACGAAGAAAAAAGAGGCTCTTCAGCTAATCAATTCCACAGAAACTCGACTTAAAGCTGCAATGAAAGCAGCTAAGGAAGAGTTTGAAAAGACGGGAAGTGACGAAGCTGACGATCGGATGTACACTATCCGAGACCAACTCCAAAGAATCGCTGATGATAGAAAAGCAATTGAGGGAGGTATCTTCTCAAGACCTACGCCTAAACAACTCACAGAAGCCCAACAAATTCGCATAAACAATCAAATAAGCAGTCTTCGCGAACTTCGCAAAAAAGCTACCGGTGATTCTGATGAGAATCAAGAACGCTATTACAATCTCATAAACTTAAGAGATGCGAAAGATCTGAAAGAAATGGCTGTGGCAATTCGTGACCGAACACAAGCAAAAAAAGAGTTAAAAGTCGCGAAAGAGAACGATATGAAACTTTTAGAAAGTGGGGCTTCTTGGACAGAAAGACAGGCGCTTTTGAAACCGATTAAAGACAGGGTGGAAGAGGCAGACCGCCGGATTGAATATGCGAAATTAGACCCCAATGAGCGGTTTAGTAAATATGAAATGTCGCGGAGTATGATCAAACTACTGGATTCTGACTCTAATCCTTCTCAAAATGGGGCGCATAAGAACTCTACAGCGATTTTTGGAGAATGGGGTGAATTAGGTACGTCTAAACAGGCAAAAGCTCTTATTAAGGCATACGGTGGAGACGAGCGTGAAGTTCAAAAAGGTATTGACTCCATCGTCGACTTCACACGAAATGACTATCGAGCGATTAGACGGGCAGTTGAACAGCCAGGGTCCGATTCAATACGGGCTAAACAAGCGCAGAGAATCGATCAAATGCTTTCGCGAATGGACCATCCTGACGTAGAAAAGTACCGTGGAATTAACATTCCGAGTTCAGCGCTAGATCAGATGATTTCAGCAGCGCAATCTAAGAGTACTTTTAGTGATCCCGCACCGGCTTCGTGGTCTACTAGTGCCCTTATCTCAGCGGGATATACCGGTAAGGTCGTGCAAGATCGCGCGAGAGTTATCTTTGAAACGCGTAATAGAACCGGAGCTTCAGTTGAAAACTTTGGTCAGAGCGGCGAGAAAGAGATACTAACTCCTGGCGGCACAAAATATAGATACACGAACCACCGCGTTGAAACATTTGAGGGCGAGCCGATGCACATCTTCACCGTGGAGGAAGTCTAATCATGAAAATTCAACCTAAAAGACCTCAAGAAGTGCGGGAGAGGATGGGTCGAAGTGAGGCTGGTGATCCATACATTTTTGGACTTCCTAGTCAAGCGGATTCTCTAGAGAAAGAAAATAAGACGAAAGATAAACTCGCACAGCGCGGGCGAAAGGCAATAGAGGCGGAGTTGAGAAAGCGAAGCGTGGAGAAAGAATGAGACTTTCACAACACGGAGGCTGGGACTCCTCCTTAGAAGCTAAAGCACGTGAAGTGCTCACTCTCCGCTACTCCGAACTCAGCGACTCTCTCGAGTTTGGCCAAGCGTGTCAGCGCCCAGACGGCTCCGTCTACGGAACGAGTGGGCAGTGTCGCAAAGGAAAGCCGATCACTCTCGAGCCGGGTGAGGGTATGCCCGTGCTCTATAAGAAAGCCGTGGCCGCGGGTCTCAAGGGCGCCGAAGTGAAAGCCATCGCGGACCAAGTGAGAGAGAAGTTCGGCGTCAAGCAGATTAAGAAGGGGCCGGAGCTCGTAGCGGCTTTCAAAGAGATTAAGAAGAGGTTGGGAGAGGAGGTAAAGCCCGACTTCACTCCCACACCCGCGCCTAAGCCCGCCTCGGTCAAACCCGAGCCTAAGCCTAAGAAGGAAGAACCTGCACCGGCACCCAAGGCTACTACTCCAAAAGCGGAGAAGAAGAAAGAGGAAGTTTCCGCTCCGGCACAAGACTCGGGCAAGCGCCCGACGAAGATCTCCGACGAAAAAGTCAAGGAGGTGTTCAACCGAGCTCTCGACCGAGAAGCTAAACTCAAGGAGCAAGCAGCGGAGCTGTCGAAGCAGGGGAAGGACTGGAAAGATCCGGAGGTCAAGGCCCTTTCCGCAAAGATCGGGAAGGCTCACGAAGCCGCTCTCCTCATGCGTCAAGCCTACCACGCGCAGGACCGCGATGAGTTCATCAAGGCCACGGGAGAGCGTAAGAAGCTGACAGACGAGTCTGATCGGCTGAATCGGAAGGCTAGAGAGCTGGCCGAGAAAGACGGATTCAATGCGTACAACACGCCGAAGGACCACCCGTCAAAAGCTCTCGAAGCCAGGGCTACCGACCTAAGGATCAAAGCTAACGACCTGCCACGCGACGGAGTCAACGCGGCGTACTTTGGGGAACCAATAAAGCTCACCAAAGCTCCTTCTGACGGTGGAGGGACAGTCGCAGCGTCCGTGCCGACTCGAGTCCCCAGAGGGGGTGCTGACAAGGACCTCAAGGACTTTCTCGACGGTGCAGAACCCGTCATGGCCTTCAACCCCAAAGGCTTCGCAAAGTTCGTCAAAGAGGGAGAGGCGAAGAACGGGTTCCAAGCTGGAACGGGCGGTATCAAGCGAGGCAAGAGCGGGTACCTCGAAGGAAGAAGGAGCGGAGAGGAGGCTGTGATGGGGATCTCGAAGTTGGAAGCTCCGGAAAAGCGCCCGGTGTACGCAGCGCTGGAGCACCCGGACCGAGCTCGTTCCCTGCAGGGTGGTCCGAACCAGATGGCGCAGTACGGAGGAGTGCAAGTCGTCTTTAACAACAGCGTTAAGGACCGCTCGACCTTTACTGTTGGGGACTCTCTGGACGCAGCTCGGCCGAGGGGCATCATGGCCAGTCCTGTCCGTGACCCGGCTAACCCGAGCAGCCCTCGCACGCAGGTGCAGGACATCCAGTACAATGGCGGGACGATCGGTCAGCGTATGAATATGACGACGTCAATGGACGGCGGGATGCGCCTCCCGACCGCCTACGTCGAAGCTCAGATCCACGGCGGCTTACGCACTTCGGATATCAAAGAGGTAAGATACTACAGAGGACACGACATCCCCACCGCTACCCGCAGAGCGCTCGAGAAGCAGGGAGTGAGGATCGTGGAACTTCCTCCTCAGATGAACGATCTCAAGATCGAGCGCACTGACCCGAACTACCGGGACATCGAGGCCATCTCTCGCTACTACAAATGAACCAACTCTTCTACCTTCCCGAGCCCATCTCCATCCCCGGCTCCAACTTCATCATCATCGCTCTCGCGAAAGATGGAAGTCCCTACGGCATTCGTCGCGGAGACTTCATCGGAGACGAGTTCACAGACTTAGATGGTGCTTTCGCTCTCATCTCCTTCTTCACTCGCATGGCCGAGCGTGGCGATGATGTACCTGACCTGGAGGATGTTGCCAATTCCACAGCTGCAGCCATCCTTTACGGCGAGTCTCTCTACAGCAAAGGATTCTTCAGCGGATGAAACGTACGTACTCCACATTCTCAGAGAGCGCTTACACAGTCCTTGACTACGCTCGTTGCCAACGTCCCGATGGGACATTTTACGGCACTGCTGGAACTTGCCGCAAAGGAAAGCAAGTTAGTGAAAAGCAAGTCGATGCTCTGAAGAAAGCGGCTAAAAGCGGCAATAAAAAAGCTGAAGCAGCTTTGAAAGTTGTTGAAGGAAAGACAACTCCTAAAAAGCCTACTGACTACGAAAGAGGTGGCACCCTAAAGGGTACCCTCGGTCCTATTGCTAAGGCTGAAAAAGACAAAAAGATTTATGAAGACCAAATAAAGAAAGCAAACGAGTATTTGAAAAAAGACCCTGAAGATGAATTTGCAGGGTTCATGAAAGAGCGAGCTGAAAAGTCTCTCAAGCCCATCACCAACTCAGAAAAAGTTGTGGAAGGAGTCACGAAAGACGTTCCAAAAGGAACCAAAGTTGAATTTAAGTCTAATGGATTTCTTGGAACTACTTTCACAACTCCTGGAGGAACAGTAGTTACCACATCATTTGGTCAAGGCGATTTTAACTTTCAAGTCAACGGCAAGTATGACGCTGGTCAAATCACAGACCGGAAAGAGCAAATGGCTATTGCTCGCCAAGTTCAGCGTGTCTGGAACGCTCATAGACAAAACTTGCCTGAAGGTTATGTAGTTCAAGCTACAGCTTGGGGAGAGGACGGGCGAGGCGCGTCTCGAATTAGAGCCTATAAACGAATGGGTTTTTCAGATCCGACTTCTGGAACCGATGCAAATCCTGGGACACAGTATGGGCGCATTGGAAAAGGTGGAAAAGTAAGTGCCTCCGACAGGGCCGAGCAAGGTTTAGGCAGCACTCTCCTGATGTTTGCAGAGGGCAAGGACAAAGACACAGCTCTGTGGTACATCGCTATTTTTGGAGCTCCCGATAAGAAAAACGACTTTAACGAAGCGGATTCACTTGAGTTTGCTCGTTGTCAGCGTGCGGACGGGACCTTCTATGGGACTTCGGGAACCTGTCGGAAAGGTACTCCCGTGGGTCCCAAAGAGATGAAGGCCCTGAAGAAAGCCGCGGCCTCTGGAAACAAGAGAGCGAAAGCCGCTCTCGATGTGGCAGAGGGAAAGAAGACAAAGGAACAAGCAAAGAAAGAACTCTCAGGGAAGCCGACAGCAACTAAGCCTAAAACTAAAAAGAAAGCAGAACCCGACCTTCAGACTCAGTACTCTGGCTTAGCAAAGAGAGCTCAGGAGGCTATGGCTAAGGGTGATATGGACGCGGCCCTGAGACTTAACAGGGAAGCGATGAGCGTCGCCGCAAAGATTAAGGCGCAAGAAGAAAAGGGAAGCCCAGAGGCCAAGAAGAGAGGAGAGAAAATTAAGAAAGTAGAAGAGAGACTGAAGAAGGGAGAAAGCAAAGACAAAGTCTCTAGTGACTCTGAGGGAGTGTACATCACTGATAAGGTTGGGAGTAACGAAGTTAAGACTCTCGTCACTCCAAAGACGGACGGATCTTATGAGATTGGCTATAAGGTCAACGATTCCTACACCAAAGGTGGAGTCACAGACCGTCGTCAGCAGGTAAGAATTGCTCTTACAGCGAAGAGACAGTTTGATGAAGCTCTTGGCGGACTTCCTAGCGGGACGAAAGTAAGAGCGTTCGCTTTTGATGAGGATGGTGGAGGCGACGTTCGTAGAAAAGCGTACGAAAAACTTGGGTTTAAGCATCAGGGAAATAACTTGCTGACCGGGGTGATTAAGAACGGTAAAATTGAGGGGTTAGACTTCGCCGAAAGTCTTGAAAAAGATGAGGAAGTTTGGTTCCAGATCATCTTTGGAGTAAGCAGTAGGTAGCTCATGAAGCTTTCGCAACACGGGGAGTTCGACGAAGAACTTCTTTCGTATGTTAAAGACTCTCTCGTAGAAGAATTCAGCGAGGGAGAGTACGACTCTTTCGAGTTTGCGCAACTGTGCCAACGTCGCGATGGAAGCGTGTACGGCACTCAGGGACAATGCCGCAAAGGAACTCCTATCTCTGTGAAGCCCGGAGAGGGCATGCCCGCAATCGCGAAGAAGGCCAAGGAAAGAGGCCTGAAGCAAGCAGATGTGAAGTCCGTAGCGGATGCGGTCCGTGAGAAGTACGGTGCCAAGATCGTTAAGAAAGGTGCTCCGCTTAAGTCCGCCGCTCGTCGCCTCGGAGAGAGGTTAAAGCCTAAGGACGAGGATCAACAGCAAAAGCCCAAGGACCGTCCGCTGGAAGAGCTTGGAAAGCGGTCTCTCGAGCGTGAACAGCTCGCGGCCGGGTCTCGCGGTCTCGCCGCTCGCCGAGAGATGGTGAGGAGAGTGCTGGGAGAGGCGCCCCCTACTCCCCCTAAGCCTAAGGGTGAAGGGACACTGGCCATAGAGAATAAGATTCAAGAAATGCAAAAGGGCTTGGCTCGAGTTCGCAAGGCCAAGGAAGAAGCCAAGGATCCTGTAGCGAAGAAACTCTACGGCTCCATTGAAAGAGCGATGCAGCAGGATCTTAAAAAGATAGCTCGAGCAGGTGATGTTACCAAAGCTAAAGCCGCTAAAGCCGCTGCTAAACTTTCAACACTCCCGCCTAAGAAAGCGATGGTTGTTAACAAGAAGCTTCTCCAGGGCGCTCGTACTCCCGAGCTTATGCGAATCCTTAAGGAGGAGAAGCTTAACGCTTACCAGCGAAAGAGAGTGGAAGGTGAGCTTCGTAAAAGAGGCGTGTCTAGCAGTGCTTTTCCCAAGGGTGCTGGAGGGAGAGCGAAAAGAGGTAAAGCTGTGGGTGAGAAGACAAGCTTTGACATCCCGCAAGGAATTAAAGGTTATGACCCGAAGAAAGACATGTCTGGTCCAGGACAGCTCATCGGCCAAGGCGCTATGGGTCGAGTGAAGCTGACCGAGGGTCCTCCTCCGGGAGTCACGAAGCAAGGGAAGATTGGAGAGTTTGAAGCCGCTGCAATCAAAAAGCTTGAGGGAAGCGGTGTGACGCCAACTCTACACGGAGCCACGGTCTCTGGGAAGGCTAAGATAGTGATGGGGGGTTTAGGTGGTCACGTAAAGGAAGCCTCGGGCTACCTTGGTATGTCTCGCATGGCGGGAGAGCCGTACGGTGACCAACGCTGGCAGATGACTTCTAAGGAGAAAGAAGCGGCGACTGACGAGTATCTCCGCGTACGCAAAGCGATCCACACTCGCGGCGTCGCTCACAACGACATGCACGGCGGGAACTTCTTCTACGATAAGAGCACTGGCAAGGGCGGGCTCGTGGACTTCGGTCTCGCTCAGACTAGTCCTAAAGCAGCTCTCATTGAGGCTCTCGGAACGACCAATGGCCGTGACTGGCAAGCGGACCGTATGCGGGTTAAGGACTACAACACTCGCTCTGTCCAACGCTTCGTGTCCAACTCTCAGAAAGTGAGAGACAAGATGGAGGAAGACTTCGGAGTCAGAGTCAATGCGGAGATCCGCACTTCCATGGACGGAATTAACAGGATCTTTGGTAGGATGACTGACCAAGACGCAGAACGGTACATCAACGAACTTTACGACGGGATCTAATCATGGCATCCAAATCAAAGTACTTCGACCTTATTGCTAAGCGTAAGGAACTCATCTTCCAAGGCAAGAACGAAGAGGCCGAGCGTCTCTTGGACCTCGCCGAGGAGATGCAGCGCCGCGGGCAGGTCACGAAAGAAGAAGCTCTCGCCGCAGCCTACCTCTAAGGAATGACAATGTCCAAACTGGCTGGGTAAAACACTCAGGTACGTCTAGGACAACGACATGTCAGGCTTCGGTCAATTCTCTCAGGAGGCCTACGACCAACTGAGGGAAGCCTACTCTAACCAACTCTCCCAAGCTGAGGATGTGGAAACCGCCGGTGTTAAGATCGGTAGTGACACACTCGGGTTGGAGACCGCACCCTTCAAAGCGGACTGGCTCGACAAGACGGGTCTGTGGAAGTATCCCGACGGAAAGGGAGACTACATGGACACCAAGCAGAGTCAGGAAGACCTTCTCTCCGCTCTCCGTTCTGAGAACGAGGATGAGATCGAGGAAGACATCGACCTCTCCGACCTTTCCGACGAGGAGCTCCTAGCTCTCGCCGCTCAGATGGTTGAGGAGGAAGGAGAGGATGAGGAGGAGGACAAAATCGGTGATCTTACAGACGAGGAGCTCGATGCTCTTCTTGACGAGATCCTAACGGAGTCCGAGGAAGATGAGGAGAGTGAGGACGAGGAAGAGTCTGACGATGAGGAGGAAGAGGGTGATGAGGAAAAGGGTGATGATGCCATCTCCGTGGCGGAGAAGATCGCAGCTCTCAAGGAAGAACTCGCCTCTCTGTCCGCTAACCTGACTCTCGAGGGAGATGAGGAGGAAGCGGAAGCAGAGGACGAAGAAGAGGAACCAACTGAGGCCGTCGAGGAAACCGACTCCGAAGAAGACCCAATTGAAGAAGAGGAGGAGGTTGACTCCGATGATGAATCTGCGTGACACATTGATCGGCGACAATGTCGCCATGAGTAAGCTCGAGGCGAATAAGCGTCGTCGGGCTAAAGTTGAAGCCCTTATCCCGCGAGATCGTAATGAGTATCTCGTCGGTGATGATATCATGAAGGAAATCATGGGCCGTCGTCGCCAAAGAATGGACATGGCGCGACAAAACAAAATCTCCTATCAGGAGGATACATACGGTGTCTCTCATCGTGAGTGGTCGTCCGATATGCGAAAGTCGCTGTCGGAAGGTGAGATGAAAGGAGGTTTTGCCGGTCCGGATATGTCATTCCCGATTGCATCTCCCGGAGACGTCTCCGCGGCTTGGTCATCCGTTGGTAGAGCGAAAAATCCGGACACCGTGATGCGCAAGATTATTTCGATCGCGAAGAAGTTTGGTTGGGAGAGAGGGCTTCCCAAGAGCGTTCGCGATCGTCTTAAAGCCGGCAAGTCCGGTCTACCCGAGTGATCTTGGAGGTCACAATGCCAACATTTATCGAAGCACTTTACCCCGCGATTGCAGGGGTTATCATCGGCGTTGCCACCATGGGCGCCAAAGTCCTCTTGGAGAAAGTCAACGCTCGTAAGTACGCTCCCCTCCTGGGTAAGGTGTACGACGTTGTTGACCCTCTCCTGGATAAGTACTACTCCGGTTGGGACGGAAGCACCATCGACACCGTGCTCGAACTCGCCTTTGACTCGGTGGGTGACGGCGCTCTGACAAACGAAGAGGTGCAGGCCGCTGTGCAGATGGCCAAAGAGAAGTTCCTCCCAGACGTCGCCAAGTCGAAGAAGCTTGACGCTAACACACCCGAAGGCCGCAAATCACTGGAAATCGCTGAGCTCGTGCTGAAGATGGAAGAGGGCGTGAGCAAGGACAAGGTGATTGACATCGCTAAGGCCTCTGCTCCTCTCATCCTTTCCAGCGGCTTCAAGTTCTTCTGATGGGGTAGCCGTGATCGAGATGATCAGCGGTATCGTTGTCCCAATCGTCTTCGCCATCTTTGGTGCGGCCGGTTGGGCCTCCGAACGTAATGGGAAGCTTATCGACCGTCGCTTCAACCAGATCGCTGAGATGGTTGATAAGAACGAGAAAGACATTGAAAAGGTTGAAAGGGACTTGAAAGCCCTCGAGGTCAATCTCCCGAAGGAGTTTGTTCTCCGGGAGGAGTTTGTCGCTCGCATGAGTGACGGAGCTAAGAAGATGGACTACCTCGTAGAGCAGGTGGACTCCATCAAAAACATGCTTATGTACAATAAGGAGCGCAGCTAATGCCGGTACGAAAGGGTCCCGGGTGCGTCCGGGATGTGATGAGAGAGTGGAAGGCCGGAAAGCTCCACTCGGGTGAAGACGGCAAAGTCGTCAAGAACCAAAAGCAGGCTATAGCCATCGCTCTCTCCATGTGTGGGCAGCCTAAGGACAAATCCTACGAGGAAGCAGCCAATGATCTGATGACTGCGCTTAAGAGCAAGGCAGACTTTGGTGATGGTTGTGGCTGCGGTCCCGGGTGCGGATGCAGGTCATGTCGCCGTCGTGCCATGGCCATCGGGTACCCCACTCCTACATTCAGCGAGGCGGAGGTCATAGACATGGTCCGCACGCGCCTCCGAGTGATGCACGGCCGCCTCTCCGACATCGAGAAAGCCATCGAGTTGGCGATGATGTCGGGCGGGGAAGTCGAGATGGAGCAATGGATGGTCGATAAGATCACCATGGCCGCAGACTATCTTTCCGCCGTAGCAGATAACGCTCTCTACGGAGACGGTATTGAGGTTGAGATTGAGGACGAGGGGGGAGAGTACGCCGAGTCAAAAAAGCCTCTGCCCCGCGAGTATAAGAAGGGGCTGACTCAGGAAGAGCAAAAGATCGCTAAGCGAGAGATCAAGGAGACGATGGCTAAGGCTAAGAAGCCTGGGTCGTCAGCTAAGGAGGTGTACGAGGACTGGGAGTCGGACAAGAAGTACAAAGCCCGGAAGAAAAGAAAGGGCGAGTCCATGCCTAAGTCCAAAGCCACCGAAGCGTACGAGAAGATGTACGGTAACGACTCTGAGGATATGAAGGAGGGTGGTTCCGAAAAGTCTCTGAGAGAGAAGGCTAAGAAGTCTGGCATCTCTTACGGCATCCTTAAGCAAGTCTTCGAGAGAGGCATGGCTGCTTGGAGGACTGGACACCGGCCGGGAGTCTCTCCGCAGCAATGGGCTCATGCCAGAGTGAACTCTTTCATCACGGGCGCCGGGAAAGCTCGCAAAGCGGACTCGGACCTCTGGAAGAAAGCTAAGAAGTGATTCGCTCATTCATCATCTGCGGTAAAATCTAACCACACCCGGGGAGAGATGGTAACACGCCATCCTCCCTCCTTTTGTAGGAGGTCTCACCGTGCCCAAGTCGTTCCAGGAAGCCTTCGAGGAGTGGAAGAATGACTCTCGTTATGAGGTCGGGGAAGACATAGGCTGGGAGTTTGCTGATAGCGGAGAAGCACCATGCAAGAATACTGCGGAGTCGATCTCAGAACAAAAAAGTTTTACATCGGTTCAACAAAAGATCTTTCCAGAAGACTAGCGACTCACGAAAAGACACAAAGAATAAGTGCTGATACGTTTTGGCTAATAGGTCTCGAACACGATGACCCGAATAGAACAGAAGAACAGTTTTACCTAGACTTCTATTGGGATACTCCTCTCTGCTTAAACTTATCACCTAACTCCCAACTTGGAAATGCCCCGCCAAGTCGAGCTAAGAAGTCTCTAGAGGCTCGGGCTAAGATAGCGACTAAAGCCAAAGGAAATACTAAGGGTAGGATAAACAAAGGGAGCAAGTTTTACTATCATCCGGAGACGTTAGAAACACGTAGAATCTTAGCAGGTCAACAGCCGCCTGAAGGATGGAAACTTGGCAATCCCTCAATTAGAGAAACAAACTTCGGCTATTCCGTTTGGAAGGATGCCAGCGGTAAAAGAGTCAGAGTGTACCCCGGTGATGATACAACTGGATTAACTCCTCCGGCTCTAAAAAGAAAGGATCGCTCTTCTCTAGAATTCAAACAATCGAGAAGAAAACAATTCTGATAAGTCCCACACTTATCCTAAGCTCTTCAGCAAATCCATTATGTGCGCTCAACGTATACAATTAAAGAGGTCTTCAGTCCAAGGCCGCCGCCCCGCTGATCAATATCTCGAGCCCGGTGAACTCGCGCTTAACACAAATCAGAATGATCCGGGACTTTTCTTCGAGACGAATACCGGAGACATCGCAAAGGTCGGCCCCGCCTACATCGGATCCCAGCCGCCTACGACGGAAGTGGGATACGGTCCGGGAGAACAATGGCTCGACACCGGCAACGGCACTCTCAATCTCTACGTTCCCGCACTCGGGCAGTGGGTGCCAATGCAGTCTCCCCTATTTGGTGGAGCTGACACGGCGATCTTTGTCGGATCTGAGTTTCCCGAGGCATCCGATGATCTTTCGAACGATGGTATCGCACGGCCTTTCGCTACACTGAACCGAGCGATGATCGAGGTGGCGCGCCGCTCGATTCTTGCTGGGCGTAATGATGACGTGTTCAACGGTCGCTTCACGATCGTACTGCTTCCCGGTGAGAACGTTGTCTGTAATGACCCCGGAGTAGATCTCGGCTTCTTCGAGCAGCAAGTCGCGGGATTCGCTCAGGATCAGAGCATCACGCAGGACCTCATCCGCCTCTTCAACGCTTCGGAGGGCGGCCTCGTGGTTCCTCGCGGAACTTCCATCATCGCTCTCGATCTTCGTAAGACCGTCATCCGTCCGACCTACTATCCCTTCTGGTCTCGGACTCTCTTCGAGGAAGACTCAGCACTTATTGAACCTCGCTCCTCCATCTTACGCTGGACGGGCAACTCTTACTTCACGTCCTTCTGCTTCAAGGACAAGGTCAGCCGTGTGAGCGTGTCTGGGATCGATGCAGCAGACGGAGATGATCCCGCTATCCTTACATCCCTGCGTCCTCACGGGTTCCGTACTCTAGTCACCACCGGAGCATCCTCTGACGAGATCGCGGCTGCGGACCGCGTGACGCTCTCATACCCAGCCGGAGTTCCGCAGCTGTATGACGGCGTACACACTGTCTCCGCCGGCGACTACTACGCGGAGCCTCTGACGACTTACACGTTCCGCCTCCGTGACATTGACACGGGAGGGGTGATCCTCCGCAATCAACTCCCAGAGATTGGCGTTCCCGGATCCTCTCCGCCTGACTTCCTCACCCTCACTTATCCGCTTACGACACACCACCGCCTCACCTGCTTAGACTTCGCGACGGAGGAAGACCTCAACGTCTTCTACTCAAAGGTCCAACGCGCCTTCTCCCTGCAAGACTTCGCTGGCACGGTCAATAACGCCGAAGTCGCTCCGGGAGAGACGACTATCGTGGCTCAGTTGCCCGCAGTCCCAGACGACACTGTGGATCGTGTGAAGAACGCGTCTCCGTACATCTTCAACTGCTCCACGCGTTCTGACTATGGCCTGTGTGGCGGTCTGGTTGACGGTGCTAAAGTCAACGGCTTCAAGTCGGCTCTCTTCTGCAATTACACTGTAGTCTCCCTGCAGAACGACCCAGACGTCTACGAAGTGTACAACGCTACGGAGAAGACCTGGGTCTCTCTGAAAACGGCCTACGCTGCGTCTAAAGGTATCCCGGTCGCAGACGTGACTTCCGAGGACGCCATCGACTACCTTCTCTCCACGGTGAAGGTCAGTGACATCCGCTTCTACTACCGCACTGCCTTTGACTCTCCCGACGACAAGAGCTCGGGTCTCCCAGACGATGTCTCGGACACACGCCACTACGCGGTGAAGGCGACCAACTCCGCTTTCTCTCAGATCGTCGCGTCCTTCGCGATCGGCGTGTCGGTGAACTATTGGGCTAAAAATGGCGGAACCATCTCGGTGACTAACGCCAACTCGAACTTCGGTGGCATCGCTCTGAGAGCAGAAGGATTCGCGGGCATCGGTACTTCTGGTGGCTCGGAGGATCCTGACAAAGGATTCACAATCCAAGGCATTCGTCGTCCCGCGGCGATCACCAAGCAGATGGTGCTCGACACGAACAATACGAAGCGAATCTTCGTCAACGCTCGCATCTCCGCAATCACCGATACGACAATCAGTTTCGACACCGAGCTCGACACTCGCGCGATCCTTCCTTACACTTTCCGTCAGGGAAGCTACGTGTGGATCGAGGACTACGACACGGGCACGACGTATAAAGCCCAATTGTCTACCGTCGGCAACCCTCTCTCCTCTGACAGTCTCACACTCACAACGGAGACGGCCGGCAACGAGATCTACGCCGCGGTGAACAGCGGCGTGCCATTAACTCGTTTGAGCCTGATGTACATCCGGCGCTTTGTAGATCCACGTCCTCCTATCGATCGGAACTATTCGCTGTGGGTGAACAATACGTCCCAGTCCCACCGTCCGCCCGAGATCGGCTTCATCCTGAGACTAGCCGAGAAGCCTGGAGCGGGTGTTGCTGACTTGCTCAAAATCGGGTCCCAGTTGGATCCGGGGCAGACTGGCGGCTGGAACCACCTCTTCAGCGTGACCGACACGAGAACATCGTCCGAAGGTAACAACCCCAACGGGTCCGAACCGCTTATCGTCCCCACTCAAGGCTCGCAGAATTATTACGTGACTCTTTCTTCCGCAGACGGATTTAAGCCTTGGTTACCACAGGGAAATAACGGATTCGATACAACTAATGTCGAGTTTAACTATCCGCGAGGAGCTTACGCTTCGTATGAGGAACGACTTTTCTACGCGTCTTTTAACGATGAGGCTCAAGAGGAGTATAAGCCTGACCCAGTGGAGAACAAATCCGCGTGGCTTCGGAGCAAGAACTACGAGTACTGTCAGCCCGTCACCGACACCTGGATCGGTTCCGACAGTGTGGCTAACACACAGGATCCCACCGACAGTTACCCTCAGCTCTCCTGCTATCCGCGCGGAGTTCAATACGATCTAACAAACCCGACGTTCAACAACGTGTACGATAATGATGACGGTACGACCACATTGGGACTGATTTCCGGCGGATCGTCACTCGCGGACGCGACCATTTACGATCCGTGGTGGCACCCGACGAAGGCGGCGATGACTCGTTTGCTTGTACTTCTCGGATTCTCCTATGAACAGGTGGAAGCGATGCTTGTTCCGCAACTATGGACCTCACGCAATCTCTCCGTGACGGCGATGGAGAATGTGGGTCCTAACGGTTACGCTCACTATACCGGCACTTGGCCCGTGGAGTTTAACCGCCCATCCACGATCCGTTGCGGTAATCATACGTGGGAATGGGCCGGATATTACACCTACGCTAAGGGTCTTCCGCGTTATCAGACCTCGCAGCTCTCTCTCCGAGAGCGCTTTGACGCGATGTCGATGGAAGTGTGGGGCGGAGTGATCTACGCGACCGGACAGGACGAGCGCGGAGAGTTCCTGATCACCGGTAAGACGGTCGCGGGCGGTACTGGCACGACCCTCCTCCGCACGGAGGTTACTTAGGAGTATTTCGCGCCGCAGGACGTGACGGCGTAGGTTTACGATAAGAGTTCCCAGGTACAATAAGTATCTGGGACTCTGTCAAATATGAGACATTACGTATACGTCACCAAGGGAGATTGTGGGAGATATTACATCGGCGTAAGGTCCTGCGAGTGCGATCCCGCTGAGGATCCCTACATGGGTTCGCATAAGGACCCAGAGTATTCTCCCGTGGAGAAGTGGGTTTGGTCGGAGTTTGAGACGCGCGAGGAGGCTGCGAATGCCGAGGCCTCTTTGCACGAGGTATTTGACGTGGCGACGAGTCAGCACTTTGCAAATAGGTGTAAGGCTACACCAAGTGGGTTTAGCGTCTTGGGGATTTCTTGGGGAACCCACAGTAAAGAGACTAAGGCACTGTTAAGCCAACAGAAGAAAGGACAAAACAACCACAGGTGGGGTAAGCCTTCAAGTCAAAAACAAAAAGAGGCTGTAAGCAAGGCTTGGAAAGGCAAAAAGAGGCCCGAAGAGACTCGTCAAAAGATGAGAAAAGCTCAAAGAGGGTTTAAGAAACCTCCAGGGTACGCTGAACGTATGAGTGAGCAGAGAAAAGAATATAGGTGGTACTACGATCCGTTGGAGGATAAAGCCCACATGGTGCACCCCGATAAGGCTGAACAGCACTGGATTGAAGGGTGTAAGAAAAGGCCAAAATGGCTTGGGTAAATTCAGCTCAGAGATCTTAATCTCACAGAGCTCCTTGAATTAGGAGATCACTACTTACTGTCGAGTTTGAGGACAGAACCCTGACGACAAATCTACAGCTGCTAAGAAGCAGCGTTTCACAGAAGAGACCTTCGCCTACGTCTCTTCTCGAAGGCCAGCCCGCGGTAAACCTAAACGTTGCTGAGCCTGGCCTCTTCTTCAAAGCAACCGACGGCACCCTGTTCAAGGTGGGCCCGGTCGCCATCACATCCAGTGGCTCTCCGCCGAACTCCGCCGCGGCCGGCCCCAGCGGTAACGTCCAGGGAGAGACGTGGCTCGACGGACGCTCCTCCTTCGCCAACGCGGTGATGAAGGTCTACAACGGTACCCAGTGGGTGCCGGCGAGCGGCTTTCAGGTCGACAACGCCAACGGGAACTTCTCGCTGTCGAAGACCCTCACGGTCTCCACCCTCATCGCCAACGGCACTGGGGCGAGCGCCTACATCCGCGTTCCTAACGGTCCCTCCGCTGATGAGTCCAGCATCACGCCAGCCGCGGGCATGGTGCGATTTGACACCACCACCAACTACTTCCGCGGTTACGACGGGACAACCTGGACCGACCTGTCCAGCGGCAACCTGACGAACCTCAACGTCAGCGGCAACGCACAGATCAACGGGACCCTGGGAGTGGATGGTAACGTCACCCTGGGCAACGACGACACGATCGACACCCTGCAGGTCAACGCCGCCGCGACGTTTTCCAATGGCGTAACAGTCGGCACGGACTCGAGCGATTTCCTCACCGTTAATTCCCAGACGACGTTCGCCGCCGCCACCCGCCACATTAACCAGCAGCCCCTGCGGTTCCACGCTGGCACCGTGGCCGGTTCCAATTATGTGGCTCTCCGCGCTCCCTCGTCCATCGCGGCCAACGTCACCTGGACGCTGCCCAATGCCGACGGCGCTCCTGGGCAATTCCTTCAGACCAACGGAAGCGGATCTTTGACTTGGTCATCCGACCAGGGCCCCATCCAGGAGTTTAGTCAGACAATCGCGACCAATTACACGGTGACGCTAGGAAATAACGCCCTGTCTGTTGGCCCCGTGGCCGTAAACCCAGGCGTGACCGTGACGGTGCCCGTGGGTTCCCGCTACGTCGTGGCCTAAGCCATTAGTCTTTTCATCTTTCACCCAAGCATTCCATTCTTAAGGAACCATGGCATACGGAACAATCCGCGCTGACATCATCGAGGGGACCAACGTCACCATCGACCTCTCCGTCGCCGGCCAGTACGATTTTGCGGGCGATCTTCTCCCGGACGCCTCCGGTAGCCGAGATCTCGGAACTGCGGCCCTCCAGTGGGGCACCCTGTACATCAACGCGATTGACGGGTTCACCGCTGAAGGAGACATCATCCCCGACGTGGACAGCGCTCACGACCTCGGGTCATCCGCTCTCCGCTGGGCCAACCTCTACGTTGACGCGATCAACGCGGCCGGTAATGTAGTCCCCTCCGCCGACAGCACTCACGACCTCGGTACCAACTCCGTCCGCTGGCGGAACGTCTACGCCGACGACGTCTACACCGGTGACCTTCACCTGAAGAACGACAAGGGCGACTGGACGATGATCGAGGAGAGCGACTTCCTCACCCTCAGAAACAACAAGACCGGACGAGTCTTCCGACTCGTCATGGAGGAAATGGAAGGCTGACGCCTTTCCCTCCACGCTATTCTCAACCTGCACGACCGCAGGTCGTGAAACCCAAAGATTATAGCCCTTAAGTCTTATCTTCTGGGCCGCAGCCATCAGCACATTACTCTTCACTCATCATGGCAGTCTTCACAGGGAACGGCGCAGTCGCCACCCCCAGTTTCACATTCTCATCGGACACGGATCTCGGACTCTACCGCTTCTCGTCCAACACTCTCGGTATCGCGGCGCAGTCCGAGAACATCGCGCTGATGACGAAGGACCGCACTCGCATCTTCGGCAACACAGAGTACACGAGCGTCACCACGGGCACCGACACCCTCGCGGTACTCACGGACTACGACGTTGCGACGGGCCCTCTTAACAAGAAGAGTCTCATCACCTGCGGCCTCCGCTCCAGCGACTTCGGCACGGAACAAGGCTGGGTGAAGTTCGGCGCGGACTTCCGCTCGAACTTCACCATTGAGCCCAACTTTACCGTCTGGCAGAGATTTGGTGTAGCGCCAGCGGAAAGGGAACTCTTTACCGCTAGACACTTAACCGACGGCTCCTACATCGGACTTCCGACCAGCACCGGCGGCATTGTGTTCAACGGCGATGCCTTCACGGCCGCCAACGCGCTGGACGACTACGAGGAGGGCACTCATATTTCCACTGTAACATGCGGAACCTCCGGGACAATCACCCTCAACGCCGCCAATCAGCGTCTCTACTATGTGAAGGTCGGGGGTTTAGTTTCAGTCGGGGGATCCTTGTCGGTCTCGTCGATCTCGTCCCCAGTCGGCTATTTTGAGATAGACCTACCATTTACTGTAAGTAACACGTCACAAGCCGCTAGTTTCATAGGGATTTCGGTAATCGTTAATAACGTTAACTCGGGAAATGTTGGGGAATTTGTCGGAAGAACACTTGCTGGAACTAATAAACTAAGGGTTCATCATGCAATAGGGACATCTTACACTAATGCTTCCGCCCAGGAAGTCACCGCAACTTCGGTGATTCTTTTTTCCTTCAGTTACTTTGCAGGCTGATCCCCGGCGCAATCCGGCACAACTACGAAACCCCTGACCCTGTAAACCTGTCACTGCCCGACGGCAGTCCCTAATCATGGCAACTTTCACAGAAAGCTTCGAGTACAAACTCGAGATCATTCCCCCTTACTCCATCATCCAGTGCCGCGAAGCCACCATCGTCAAAAAGGACGGTGAGGAGGTCGGTCGTAGCTACCTTCGTCATGTTGTGGCCCCCGGAGACGACCTCACCAACGAGTGCGAAGAGGTGAAGGCGGTCGCCGGTGCCCTCTGGACACCCGAGGTCATCGCCGCCTACCAGGCCTCGATTCCCACCCCCGCTTCCGACGCCGAGTGATCGTTCCGGGAACCTAACTCCCACCCGCCCCTCCTCCGCGAGGGGCTTTTTCATGGAAACCGCGGAATGGTTTCGGGGTAAAACATCACAGAAGAACTTGTACTCCGAGAGAGTCATCCACGAGCGACTATGACCTTCCTCGTACAGCATATCAGATCCGGCGAGTACGCCAGGAGGCCACAGCCTCTAGATCTTTCCCCCGGACAGCTGGCGGTAAACTACAATTCGGACTCCACCGGCCTCTACTTCCGAACGGACAACGGTGAGCTTGTGAAGGCTGGTCCGGTGCACGTTGGGACTGACGCGCCACATCAAATCAACTGGACTGAGCGTTCTGTCGGGGAGATGTGGCTGGATATTACGGACCCGGTGAGCCCGTCGATGAAGGTCTACACGGAAGCCGGCTGGGTCGTGGTCAACGTGCTTGACGGAACGATCACCACGGATAAGATCGCCAACGGCGCGGTCACAGCCGCAAAAATCTCCCTCAATAACTCCCTCTTCCCGACGGATGATGACCAATTCGATATTGGTTCTTCTTCTCGACGTTTGGCAAATCTATACACGAGAGTAATCACGACCGGGGACCTTAATCTCAAAAGCGAGGCCGGTGACTGGACTGTCATCGAGCAGGACGACTTCATCAAGCTTCGCAATAACCGCACTGGCAAGTCGTTCAAGATCGTCATGGAGGCGATCGACTGATGGCGACTACGATACAACTTCTCCGCTCCGATATTGCGAGGCAAAGACCCGATCCCGGCGTATTGGCCAACGGCGTCCCGATGGTCAACCTCAACGAAAGCGAGCCCGGACTTTTCTTTTCAGATCGTACCGGAACTCTGTTCAAAGTTGGGCCCGTGGCTATCGGAGATGAAGTTCCCAACACGAACCCAGAGGGGGAACCCGGCAATTCCAAGGGAGAGGCCTGGCTAGACACTTCCGGCTCGAGCCCTATCTTGAAGATCTACGACGGCGGTGTGTGGGTCACATGCTTCGACGATCCTGGTGGCACAGTCACGTCCGTCGGTCTCACCTTTGACTCCGTCTTCAATGTAAGTGGAGCCCCGGTGACTTCTTCCGGAAGCATATCTGCGACCCTGCAAGATCAGATCAAGAACAGAGTATTCGCCAGCCCGGACCTCTCCGACGGTACACCGACGTTCCGTGCTCTCGTCGCCAACGACATCCCCGGCATCGACGCCTCCAAGATCGTCACCGGAGCTCTAGACCCAGGCCGTATCCCCAGCCTCGACGCGTCAAAAATCACCACGGGAACATTCTCCGCATCCCGCATCCCAAACCTCAACGCGTCAAAGATCACAAGCGGAACTCTACCTTATACGGTGGGCGGTACGGGCGTGTCCGCTGCTCCACTTGACGGAGAACTTCTCATAGGCAATAACGTCGGGGGCGGTTGGACTAAGACGACCCTCACAGCCGGGGTAAACATCGGAATAGCTAACGCGGGAGGGTCTATCACCATCTCCGCCTCCGCGACTCCGACTCTCACTTCCGTCATCCTAGACGATGGTGCTGGGGAAACTCTGACCCTTGGAGTGCAAAACATTCCGCCGGCCGGGTCTTACACACTAAGATTTCCGACCGCGGACGGGACCTCCGGCAATGTCATGGTGACGGATGGCGCAGGGGACCTCTCTTTCGTCTCCTCGCTGAGCAACATCACGTCTATCTCTGGCCTCACCGATCTTTACGCCGTAGGCGCCCTGACGATCTACGCGGGCGGTGCGGCCAACAACATCATTCTCGAGCCCACGGGCGGCGGTCTCGTTCAGATAGGAGACAACGCTCCGACGTCCCCGGGTCTCAAGGATAATGTCGCGGTCCTGGAGACGCGAGTATCCGACGACAGTGACTACGCGGAGCACGCTGCCGCGATCTTCCAGACCGCGAAGGCTTACACGGTGGGAGCCGGAGCGAACCAACTCCCAGCCGGCACCGTCGGGCAGATTGCGAGAGTAACCGACGCTAGTGCTCCAGCTATCGGTTCAATAGTCTCAGGTGGGGGAGCCGCCGCCGCTCTCTGTTGGTACAACGGCTCCAACTGGACTGTGATCGGGGTATGACCTCGGAAGAATAAGAACTCAGACACGCCATGGCATCCAGCATCCAGCTCCTCCGCTCCACGAACGCCCAGGAGCGCCCCTTCCCGAACAATCTTCTCGAGGGCCAGCCCGCTCTCAACCTGAACTCCACGGAACCTGGACTCTTCTTCAAAGCCGCGGACGGCTCTCTGGTGAAAGTAGGCCCCGCTGCGATCACCGCGGACGGTTCTCCCCCCAACGCCTCAGCTACCGGGCTGACTGGAAACACCGTTGGGGAGATGTGGCTCGACAAGTCGGTCGCCCCGCCAGTGCTCAAGATCTACGACGGGGCCTCCTGGATCGATGCCGGCAGCGGAAGTGGCGGCGGTTCCAACGTCTCCCTCCTGAGGTGGACGAAGACGGCGACTGGCGGAGAGACGTCCCTGTCCGGCCCAGACGACTCGGGGCAGCAACTCGCGTACACGCCCGGACTCGAGCAGTTGTATCTCAACGGCGTGCTTCTCGAAAGGGGGGCGGACTATGCGGGGACAAACGGCACAACGTTCTCCAGCCTAGCGGCTCTCACCGCCGGGGACGTTATTGTGGTGCTTATCTATTCTCCCTTCAGCGTCGCAGCCATCCCGGACGGGTCGATAACGACCGCAAAGCTTGCTGATGGGGCTGTAACGACTGCGAAGCTCGCAGATGATGCCGTAACGACCGCGAAGCTCGCAGATGATGCCGTAACGACCGCGAAGCTCGCAGATGATGCCGTAACGACCGCGAAGCTCGCAGATGATGCCGTAACGACCGCGAAGCTCGCAGACGGAGCCGTTACGGACTCTAAGATCCCCGCCGGAGCGGCGGTAGATTCTAACAAGTTGGAGTACGATCCGGGCATTGTCACTGACGCGGCCGCGGTGGCCCCTTATCCGTTGTTTGGAACCATGGCTCCGGGCTCGGTACCGGTCTCTGTTAATGATAAGTTTGAGGAGTATGTCAGCATCGACGACTTTGGGGCGGTCGCTGACGCGCAGATTCGCTACGACGGAGAGACGGTCGGGGGATCAAAAATCTTAAGGTGCTCAGAGCCGATCTTTTCTTCGGCGGATGCCGGAAAGAGTGTGGTGATCCAGGGGGTTGACGACTATGGTTTCTTTAACAGCCGCATCACTGGGGTTAACAGCTCCACCGAGGTCCGACTCCAAGGCACACCGACTTACTCTGAGACAAACGTTAAGTTTGCTTTCGGGTCGGATAACGCCCCCGCTATCAATGCCGCCGGCGCTTACGCTTTAAAAAGGTACGAAACCGAAGGGAAGAAGACCGGGGTGTTTATCCCAGCGGGAACTTACGGTATTTCTTCTTTAACCCTGTATGTTTCCCACACGTCCTACTTTGGGACTGGCAGGAGCTCTCAAATCGTGAACGTTTCAAACGTTTGGACTCCGGGCAGTTTTGGGACCGGGTTAAGTAGAGGAAGATATCTGGTGAGAGTGTATAAAGCCGCCAATGACGTAAATCGTGGGGACTTTTTCATCACGATGACAAACCCCGCGGACGCCTCTTACATCGGCACCGGCCTCCGTCTCATAAAGAGTCAATCGAGTTATACTCCGAGTGGTGATAACCCGGACTTTGCAGAGATTGTTAACGTCTTGGAAGTAGATTCGACCACAGGGAGGCTCTACCTAGAGCATCCGCTTAACTACTCCTTCGTCGGAGTCGAGGTTGCTAAGCCCAACGATTACACAAACGGATCCAGTCCAGCTGACACCTGGGTGATGAAATCCTCGATAAGAGACGTTTCTATCATCAGCAACAGCGATTCGACGGCCATAAACTTTAGCGGGTGCTACGAGATCGAGGTTTACAACTGCTACCTAGAGTCTCCCGGTCGTACGAACTCCAACGCGGTTAACCGGCTCTCGATGCGCAACTGCACTCTGGCCTGCGCGAACGGGTTTATGGAGTGGAAGACCGGGTCGGTAGACAGCGTGTTCGAGAATATGTTTTTCTTGCGCATCCCTCCTCCGAAAAGAGGAACTAGAATCCCGCAACAGCCCAGTGAGCCGATCATTGACTGGGGAGAGGGGTCCAAGGGTCTTACTTTCCGAAACATCTCCGTGTTTGCCCCGGGAGCGGAGTTTCCGAATGGGGTAAGCGGACAAGCTACAACCGAAGCAGATATCACATTCGATAACATCTACATCAGAGCTAAGTCGATCGATGAAGGCATTGTCTTAAGAACTACTAAAGAAGAGTCCTCTGGTAACTTCCGCTTCACCAACTTTCACTTTGACGTGGAGGAGATGAGGTATGTCGTGCTTGCACAGGTCAACAGCCTTATTAGCCCCCAGGCCGTGATGATGGACTATTACGTAGAGAACGTCTCGTGCAGAGGAGACACCAACGTCACGACCGCTGCGATTGCCGCTTACATGCCATCGGAGTACTGGCCAAATGCCACCATCACCAATGTGAGAGCTAACGGCCGAGTGATTCTCGGTCAGAAAAGCTCCGGTAGTAAGAACAAGGTGCCAGACGGCATCCTGAGCAACTGCATCACGTCTTACTTTGTCGATCCGGATAACGTGAGCATCAACCTCAAGGGGAACTCTCGGTTCGGTGAAGGAGACCTGTGGTTCGAGTGCTTCCGAGTGACCGCCGCGGAGAGCGTGACGTCCACAGTCGTTAACGACACGTGGCGCACCTGCAACTTTCCCGCTCTGCCCGCGTATACGTACGGAGCGGATAAGATCCTCTTCGAGGGCAAACTCGTGATGGTCGGCGCCGCTAACCACTATTTCACCGCCTTCGACGGGGCAAATAGCACGTCAGCCGCCCCGATCAGCTCCACGGACGGGGAGGTCGTCATGGTATCCGGGGAGATATTCGTGACCGAGACATCCTACGAACTCACGATGGTACTCACGTCCAACTCCGGGACCCGCATAGAGTCGATCACAAGGGCCGCTACTCCTCGCACGGACGGCTACCCCCTCGAGTTTAGGATCTGGAGCGATAGCGGCTCCGTGTCAGTAAGGAACTTCTCTATCAAACCCGCTCTCTTCGGATCATGACAAAGCCCAGACTCATCGCCGACAGCGCGAACGACAACTCCATCGACGGCGACCGCCTTATCGACGGATCAGTTTCCTTAACCAAGATTTCAGGCGGAGGCGTCAGCACTAGCTCTAATCTAGTAAGTTACACCCCGTTTGGATCCACTGGTACCGAGACTACGCGCTCTGTTCAAACAAAATTCCGAGAGGCCTTTTTCAGTGTGAAGGACTACGGAGCAGTTGGAAATGGAACAACTGACGACACCGTTGCAATCAACAATGCTATTGATGCGTGTCATTCCGCTGGCGGCGGAGTCGTATACTTTCCAACCGCACAATACGTCGTCAAAAGAAAGAGTCCTTTAGATAATGGCCCCAGTATTAGACTACTTCCTAATGTTTCTTTGGACGGGCTCAGAAGCACTTTAATCGTAGATGACAACTGCTCTGCGCTATCGACAGGACCGGAAAGTTTTTCTGTTGATGCCCTAATTATCTCGAGTATCTCTCAATACAGTACGTCTATCACTGTAGATGACGCAAGTGGGTTTAGTGTGGGAGATGATGTGTTTGTCAGGATTATCGATAACTCCGCTGATGACTTTGAAGCAAAATATACTTACTTCACCAACATTACTAATGTTGTCGGTAACGTCTTATCCGTGAACTTTCCAGCTCCCGAGCTTATGGACGTTGCCTCTACAGAGACGCGGAATAGACGAGTTCAAAAGGCGGAGTGGGTGAATGGAGGGTTCATCAAAAACTTCCGCATTATTCAGGGGAGTTCTGGAAACGTTGAGCAAGCAATTCAAGTCTTTTATGCGAAAAACTTCCTCGTAGAGGGCGTAGAAGCTAAAAACCCTGGATCTGCTGCAGTTCGAGTCTCCTACTCTAACAACTGTGTGGTTAGAAACATAAGAGTCCCAGAATCAGAAGCACAAGGGGGTCAAGCGTCTAAGGGCAGGGTCATAACAGCATGGAACTGTCAAAACATTCTCTTTGAGAATATCCAAGGAGAAAGATTTCAAGGTGCTGGTCTTTTCTTAGAATCCTACTGTAAAAACGTGGTCTTTAAGAACGTAGAGTTAAGAAACACAGCAGATTACGCAAATCTTCCCAGAAGTGCTAACTCTTTGATCTACATCAGCCAGGGGTCGGAAATTCAATTCGAAAATCTTTCTGTTTACGGAAAGGGTAGTGGACAACTCCTTGTTAATGTCGGGGGAAATGTTGATTTCCCCGCTTATTCATTTAACGGGCTGTATCTAAGAACAGACAGTGCCCTAGCAAATATAGCTGTTAGCAACATTTGCGGAGGAAAGTTTGTAGACGGGTTTAACGGAGTGAATCTTGACTATTCCTCATTGAAAAGAGTATCTCATACTTTTACTTATCAAAATAGTTGGACTGCCCATAATCCGGGGCCTAAGCCCCCCAAGGGGGTTATTCTTCAGGGCTTTTATTACCTTAATGACACCACAGGAGTTGGAGACATCTTTTTAGTGAGAGACGGTGGGGGATCCGTTAGTATTCCAAGCTCATCTCTCTCTGTGAATTCCCGAGTTTCTATACCCAACATAGGGATATACGGAACTAATTACCAGTTCAACAGTCCAACTAGCAGCGCTAGATACTCTTTATACTCCACAGTTGTAAATCCCGGAACAAAGATCACATTTGAATGGGTGTACTTAGCAGCGGACGAAGATGATTCTCAATGTCTATTACAGGTAGAGAGTTAAAAGTCTAGATCAACCTCGTCCTCGTCCCTCTTAGCGAACGACCCGACGATCTCCGAGGGAGTGGTGTAATCACCGCTCCCTTTTGATCTATTTGCCGCCGCGCATGCGGCAATGAGGCGGGCGTTCTCCTCGTGGAACATCGCCCACGCGTCGTTGTACTTCGCCTCCTTGAACCGCTTCAAGTTGGGAGGGCCACACAAGGCAAAATCACAGTAGGTTAACCCGAGGGAATCAACCCATTCGTCCGCTATCTGCACGAAAGGCTTCCCGAGGTGATCGATGTCCACGCGCATTCCCGGCCTTAGCTGCTTCCCAGTCACATAACACTCAATCGGGTACGAGAGAGACTTGCGATAGGAGCGGAGCTGGTGATCCACCAACTGCCTCATAGCTGCACGCACGGCTGTGACGTGCTTCCTCTCTACGTTGGGTGTGCGGACAGTCTGCCTGGGAGGATAGAGAGCGTCAACGAGTTGGTTCTTTGGGATGGGGTACTCCTTGCCGTCTCCTCTCTTTATCACAGCCATCTTCACCTTGCGAGGACCGCACGGCCACATCTTCACGCGGAGTTCCACGTCGGGTTCGTTAGCGACTGTGGAGAACCGCTCCGCTAAGCGTGCCGCGGTGATGATGAAGTTGCGAGGTTCTCCTATGAGCTTGGAGCCCGCGCGGTGTGAGTCAACGATGCGTGAGAGCTTCTTCGCGAACTCGCCCTTACCGAGTCCGAACGTGTCTTTGCCTACCGTCATGAGTCTAGGATCGTAACCTCCCATCCGTTGGTGCTCTTAAGCCGTCCTCTTGCAACCATCGCTAGGCGACCTGGGTTAGTCCCATCCTTAAGCACAGTCTCACATATCTCCGTCCAAGTCATACCGCCCGGGACGTCGTACCCCTGCCCAGTCCTCTTATTGACGAGTCTCTTATTCGCGTGACGTAGAGCATACACGGTCGGACCGGGCTCTGGGACTGGGACATGGAACTCTCTTAACTTAAACTCCTGTGTCATAGGTTTCTCAAATCTACGGAGAGTTTTACCAAAATGATCTCGGTTATTGAATCTGGGCATAACTCATTGATCAACTCAAGCGAGTTTTACCCGAAACTATCAATTTGTGACATAGTAAGAGCAGTGAGCACGAGAGAGCCGTGTCCTCTCTCCTCTCGTTGCAGTGTCCTCTCTCTGCTCTCTTAGAGCTTTGAGCACAGAGCAGTTTACTCGAGACAGGCTCCTCTACAATAACTTCGTAGACGCAGGGACCGCATGGGCCCATGAGCCACTATTCCCCCGTGCCGCCGGAGGAGAGGGTTTACGCTAAGAACTACCGAAAGGAGCTTTTGCCATTCGAGGCACAGCTCGTAGAGGTATCTGGACGAGTGAAGGAGGTCCGGGAGCACCCGGAGCGTGCGGATCTCCAGTCTCTTTTGCTTGTCAATCTGATTGTACACCCGCTTCCTCGTGGCAAACCGAGGCACAGTATCAAACTTCCCCACCTATGGGTGCTAACTAAGCACATCGTCAGGCTGGGAATTGAAACGAAGAGAGGCAGGAGGATCACTTTCCGGGGGTCTGTCTACGCCTACTACCGGCTTGGAGGAAAGTCTAAGCAGAGAGGCCTCCACGGCTTCCACGACTTCTCCATCCTCCCGATGGGACAAACCGAGCTCGAGACCTTCACACCCGGGATCAAACAACGCTATTCAAATGATGAAGTTAAAGACGACACGACCGACCGAGGAGGAGATTCAGGAGGCCAAAGAGAGCGCGGAGAAGTGGTGCCGAGAGAGGCTTGCCGATCCTTTCACTCTCATCGTGGACACGGAGACGACTGGGATCCTGAGCAAGGACCCTGAGACTGAGATCTGCCAGATTTCCATCATTAACACAGCGGGCCGCTCCGTGTTTTCCGCTTTGGTCAAGCCCAATAGTAAGATGGGCAAGGAGGCCTACGAAAAGCACGGGATCACTCCTGAGATGGTGGAGCTATCGCCGACTTTCCCAGAGATCGCTCCTCTCCTTGCTCAGATCATCAAGGGACATCACCTCGTGGCATACAACGCCGCGTTTGACATCCACCTCATCACTCACCTCTTCGGTAAGTACGACAAAGACATCCCAGACTTTGACACGTCCTGCGCCATGGAGGCTTACTCCAAGTGGTGCGGTAACTGGCAGAGCAGCAAGAAGGACTGGAAGTGGCACAAGCTCCCGCAGCTCGCGCACGGCCAAGCGCACGACGCTCTCACCGATTGCATGTCAACTCTTCTGCTGATGAAGAAGATGATCGGCGACTTCACTGAAGAGCCTGATCTTAATGACATCGACCTCAATTTTTGAGATAACATTATGTTAAGACTCTTAGAACTTCTCCTTCGCGGTCACATCCACGAGTGGGAGACCATCGACAAGAAACGCCTCGAGTGGACCAACGACTTCGGAGACAACGGGATTGGCACTCGCTACTTCCTCCGCTGCAAGAAGTGTGGCTGGGTCAAGAAAATCGACTGTAAGTAACGACCATGAACTACGCAGACAAACGCGACAAGGCTATTGGCATCCTGATGGAAGAGATCCGAAAGGCTCCCGGCACCGTGGAGGCTATCATCTGGAACTGCAACAGCGAACTCCACGAAGTGTGTGAGGAGACCTATGAGTGGCTCGCAACGCTGCGACGCTTCCCTGTGTACCCCAAGCGAGAGGTCCAAGATGGGGATGTTTGACTTTGTGAGGTGCGCAGCGCCTCTTGATGATCGAGTGGGGCCTCAAGACGTGTTTCAATGCAAGGACTTGGACTGCTGCATGGACATATACTGGGTAGATCCCGATGGTCAACTCTGGAGAGTAGATGAGTCGGGTACTTACGACATCGTCGAGGAAAGTGCCGAGGATGTTCTTAAGGCTCGTGAGAACAGAGAGTGGTTACCACCATTCCGCCCAGTTCCCAACGGCAATCACGGCAAGGTCCTCCCTCACAGCCTCACACGCACCATCCACATTTACCCGTCGGACTGGAGGTCTAAGATCAAGGACAAGCTGTACCACTCGGATTGGCCCGAGTACGAGCTTACATTCCGGGACGGAGAACTCATCCTAACTCAAGTCATAAGTTAAACTCACAACGCACCATGCTCAAAGTCACAGCAGACTCCATCACCAACATCTCTCCTTGGGTTACTCACGGATCTTCCAAGGCTCGGTTGGTGTCCGCTACTCCCAACCTCGACGAGACGATCGCCTACATCGCGCGTGTCTCGAGTAAGAACCAAGAGAACCCGTCCATCGAAGGCCTCTTGAAGTACTGTGCGAAGCACGGGCACTGGAGTGTGTTCGAGCAGGGGAATATGACGGTAGAGGTCGTCACTCCTCTCGCTATCTCCATCCAAGCATTACGTCACAGGTCATTCTGCTTCCAGCAGTTTAGCGGTCGGTACCAAGATCAGAAGATCATGGCGGAGATGGCGGAGGGCCTGCCCGTCTCTCACGGGATGTTCTACATTCCCGAGGAGGCTCGAGAGCAGGACACAAAGAATCGTCAGAACAGCATCTTCACTACGGACGCCTCTCTCACAGACGCGATGTGGCAGGAGATGGAGGTCGCTTATCACACCGCTCTGAACGCTTACAACGCTCTCCTAGACAAAGGCATCGCTAAGGAGATCGCACGGTTCGTCCTGCCTCAAGGAGTATTCACACGGCTCTATCTTTCTGGGAATGCTAGATCCTTTATTCATTATTGCACAGTGAGAGGTGAAGAAGGGGTAGTACAGTGGGAACATGTGGAACTGTCAAAAGCTGTAAAGTCAGTGTTTGAACAAGTTTGTCCAATCACTTCTGGGGCTATATGGGGCAGTTAGTTTTGGTAGATAAAAGACGCCACCGTCTTATCGCTCAAGAGCACTGGGGCCTCACTGATGAGCAAATGAAAGGGATGCACGTTCATCATCGCATTCCTAGGTCCGAAGGAGGAACTAATGACCCTTCCAATCTCTACGTTTGCTCTCCGTGGTTTCATCTTCACATTTGGCATGGGTCGGATAGTAAGTATTCAATCATAGCGTATGCCGAGTTAGGGGGAAAACTAGGTGGAAGACTGGGCGGTCTAAAGGGTAAAGGAAGGAGAAAGAGTGAAGAGCACAAACGAAAAATTGGATTAGCCCATAGAGGAAAAGTTTGTCCTCA